>Ga0302268_1000227_pt1 | contig 36351 bp, 18 predicted proteins | sample III_Bog_E2_1_FD_194554 | JGI IMG/M metagenome (GOLD analysis project Ga0302268, IMG submission 194554) | Peat permafrost microbial communities from Stordalen Mire near Abisko, Sweden - III_Bog_E2_1 | ecosystem: Environmental > Terrestrial > Soil > Wetlands > Peat | place: Sweden: Abisko... | reverse complement strand
TCCGATATTAACTTACCATTTATTTGTACTCTTCGGCATGGTCTTATCGCTTTATGATGTAAACTGAATCTTCGAGAAGCATTGTGAGGTCAAGACCGAGTATCTTGGAGAAATAAAAATATCCTTTGTTGCTATTGTTTGACATATCTTCAATGAAATAATTATATTTATGGCAATAACAAATAAAACAAACTATAGTAAATTATTAAATTGAAAATAATTGTTAAATTAAATAAGATGGAAAGTTATTGAACAAAAATAACATTCATTTAATACTTTATAATTTTCTTTTATTTCTCATCCAGTTTTTAATTATGTAATTTCGCTTTATAATGGTCTACATTTCTTGAAAACCTAATTTCAGCCCAAATCTGATGAGTTATTATTTCATCTTTTTGTATTCATCTATTTTTAATTCGAGAAGGTAAGTAGCACCGATTACCTTTGCCCTTTATAAAGATACCTTTTTTGATTTTTAGCTAAATATTACTTATTATAAAACAGTTTCTCCTGTTTGACAGACTCTTCGATTAGATCCATCTGCAATTTTGACTTTCCCAAGCATTATAATATAGAAATGCTCGAGTTATTATCCAGCTTTATAGAGCTGATATGAAGAATCACGTAGTAATATTCTACCCATTTTCAAAAGACAAATGTTGACTATTCTTTGATTTCTATTAAAAAAAGGATTAAACAATTATAGGTGATTTATAGATTATGTAAGGTTATCTTAATTTCTCATTTTCATAATTCTTGGAATTTGTTATACACTCACAGTAAAGAGCCTTTTGGCTTCATCAATACTTTTAATTTGGGCTTCCTCTTCTTTAATTTTTTGAGTTGAAGATGAAACAATGTTTAGACTCGTTAGTTTTCTTGATTATATGTCTTTAACTTATGTTTTTGTTCTAATTTTTGCTTTATTTTTTGAATAATTTTATTGATTTGTTTCCAATTTATAGTCTTTCCTTGTAATTGTTAATAAGTCTTCTCTTTTACTCTGATTACTGAGAGGTTTTTATGAAATTTATTTATTCTATAAAAGAGTTTTGTATTTGGAATTGGAGGGAGTATTGTCTCTTGATCTGTTACTTTATTATTTATCATATTTTATTTATCGATAATCTGTTTGACGATTGGCTATTGATTGTTCTTCTACTTCAAGAATGTTTAGCTTATTCATCTTAATGATCGGAAGAGCAGAATAATTCATTTCATCCAATTACTTGGCAAATTCCGCTTTTTTTTGTTTAATCGTCTAAAAGATTGCTGAGAGGTTTTGAGGTTTGTAAGTCATATTAGGTACATACTTCCGATGAAGTTATAAATCGTTTTGCATTCAAAATTAATATATAATTATTTATCAACTATCAAAAAGATTATATTCATATTGTTTTGATACAAGCAGATATACTTCTCCGCTTTCGCAGATTATAATTATCATTTGTGTATTTTGTTTTTTACTCCATAATTGACTAATTAGTTGTGCTGGTCTTTATGTTCAATCTGTTGATTATTTGGCTGATAATGTTTTTCCTATTCAAGATATTCATGTTCTTATCTTTGCTGCTGCTGATGCTGTTGTTGTCTTGAGGCATGACGATTTGATTGAGGAATTTACTAATTTTCGTCTATTTATATTGCCTATTTTTATTCTATTTACTCAGACTATTCTTATATTGACTACTAAATTCCAAGTTATTCAAATTCTGGCTCCTATTGTTGTTAAAATAGATACTCGGATCTGTTAAATTACTCTTTATGTTTCCGTATAGATTTTTCCCATGTTGAAAAGGTCAGCTAGGTTTATTTTGTTTTAGAAACAACTAGTTGATGTTCCTAATCCATTTGTTTGGTAGTCCTTTTCAAATTTTGCAATCTTTGATAGACTGAATTTTCTTCTTATTAAATTTATTGCTCATAAGGATTAAAAATATCCGAATTTTATTGATACAATTGCGCATTATTCCTTATATCTTGTGATTTTGGATTTTTGGGTAATTTTTTTACAGGATTGAGTTGACCTAACTATTCATTTTAATACTATTCCTGTCTTAGATTTATATCTCTTCTATTTTTTGTTCTGCTGGAGAGTTGATTTTGTTTTGCCAATTTAAATGCGTTATCTTTTTTAGGAAGCTCTCTTTCTGTTAGATATTGATTTGCCAAATTTGATGGAAGAGTTTGTTAGGAATTCATTTGATAATTGTTTATCAGTTGTGCTGGCTGCTGATGCTGTTGTTGTCTTGAGGCACGACGATTTGATTGAGGAATTTTTTTAATTTTCTTCTATTTAATTTGCTTATTTTTACTCTATTTACTCCGCCTATTCTTCTATTGACTATTGAATTCCAATTTATTCAAATTTCCTTGAGGCTTCTGGATATTTTTTTCCTATCTTGTGTAATCCAGTTAGGCTTGTTTCTCTCGAGCAGCAAGGAGTTGTTAATGTTCCGGATACAAATAGATGATAGCTTCATGTAAAATTTAAATTCTTCGAGTGAGTGAACCATTTTTCAAAACATGTAATCTATCATTCCTATTGAGATTTTCCACAAGCGCGAGATATTGATTTTTCAGACCCTCAATTATTTTTAGCTTTTTATTTTTGTTTTATTGACAAACTATTGATTAAAAGTGAGAGAAATGGTGATGATTTGTATAAACTTCATCACATTATGGACAGGGATAAACAACAGGTACTCCAATAAGATATCGTCTCTTCAAGTTTTTGATATGAGATGAAGTAGCTTGATGATTTCTGTAGTTTTTACACATTATTGTTGTGCCACATGGACAAGCAAGATAAGACATTCAGTTCAGTTGACCAAATTATAATAACTAACCCTCAGGATAAATAGTAAAAACCTCCATTTTTTTTGAAAAATTATAATCATCTTAAACAAAGATAATCATCGTTATCTCTTGGAATATATAGTTATTTTATTATTGGCATCTCTTGATTTTTCACTTTTATCAGTTCAAATTTTAATATTAAAATGAAGCAGTTAAGTCAACGAGATAAATTAATTTTTCAGATGGATTGACCACACAAACTATCAAAGGTTTTGAAATGAACAAATCAAGGCTTATTTCAATAAATTCCTGCTTTAATACTCTGATTATTATAAACAGGCAATATAGAAAAAACTTAACCTCTTCATATAGTATGATATCAATTTCGGGGTAAGATTTTGATAATTATAATGGAGTAAACTACCATCAACATATTATTGAATTGACTAAATATCCTTGGATTTAAGTCTAATTATACAGAAATTAAAATTACATCAAATACAGATTTAGTGACAAGTCAAATGAAAACTTTGGAGAGGCAAAACAAATTAAATAATCACTCAAGCTTAGCTGATCTTTTAAGATATCTTTATCTCTAATACATTGAAACTGTAAGATTTATATTTGAATTTGGTCTACAATAAATTTCATCAGGAAAATAATGATATTATTGGGAGTAATAACATCTCCAACAAATGAAAATGTATCAAACCTTTGTTTTACTTGATGTTTATGATTATTTACCTTGGATATTGGAAATGTTGTTAACATAAATTTGAAATATTTGCTGAAATTTTGTGGTTTTCTAGACCTTAAAGGATTCTTAACTTCTTGTTTTTGTTTTATTCACAAATGGCTGATTTATAAGGAGATAAATTGTAATTTTTGAAATAAAGTTCATCACATTATGGACAGTGATAACATCAGGTAGTCTGATGAGATGTTGTCTCTTCAAGTTTTTGATATGATATGAAACAGCTTGGTGATTTCTGTAGGTTTTACACATTACTGTTAAGCCGCGTGGACAATCAAGATCAACCATTCAGTGAGTTAAATTATAATAAATAACCCTCAGCACAAAAAAAGAAAAAATCCTCCATTTTTCTATATTTTTTTATAACCTAAATTCTCATTTAATTAGTTATCTTGAGTAAAAATTAATACAAAACAAGTATGGTAAAAAAAGGTAGATTTTTATTTAATTTAGATTGGAACGATATAAACGATGAAGATAGTTCTCTTTCCAGCGAATCATAACAAGGAGAAGTTTCTATAATTAAACAAAAGGAGTCTACATTTTCAACATCCATCAACAAAGGGAGTCGATTAAAAAATGCATGTATATTCTTTGTGATGAAGGTGATGAAAGGAGTTTAATCAAACTAAATAAACATTCCAGCAAATAAGTATGGTTAGAAATTACGAATTCTTTTTATGAGAGAGCTGATAAAGTTCATTAACTATTGGAGGCAGATAGATAAATCATTAAAATAATTCGGTTGAAAAATGTTGGATGGAATGTATTGGTAGAGAAAGAAGTTGGAAAAAAATTGATCAGTGAAGGATATTAAAAGGACAATATTTTTATCAAATTTATTTACTCCAGTAAAAACTAAGAAACCAAAAATGAATAAAAAGTCATAAAGGGATCCAAAAAAGTAATGTATGTTTAAAAAAATTCTAAAACTTCTTAAAGTGGAAAAAGAAGTGTATCATTTCATTCAGAAATTAACACAGAATAATAAATAATTTTAAGAGAAGATAAGTAAGATAAGACTAGTAAAACAAAATCAAAGTGGATGGAGAAACCAAAAAGTTTGTATATCTAAAAATTCAAATCTTAGGTTTCATTAGATGAAATTAAATATTACAAAGCAGCTAAAACTTATCAAGATCTGAACTAAATTAAAATTGAGTTAAATTTTAAAGAACCTCCATCGAAACCAATTAAAAAATATGTTCAAAAAAGTGAATTTATCTTCCTCACAGATATGAAGTCATAAAATATCTTGCATTCACATAATTAAAAAATTGAAAAAATTATTGAATAGAAATCTAAAATTGAAGAGAAAGAGGAAATATCAAAAGATGTGAAAGATACTGTTGAAACCATCAATAAAAAATCCTGCAATATCGAAGTATCAGAGGACGAGTCGAGTGATAGTCTTGAAAAATAATTAAAAAAAAAAAAAGAAAAAAAGAAACAAAAAAGTAAACGTTCCTAAAATTGAAAAACTTGAAAATAATCCATACAGCTATTTTATGAAATGATAAATCTTAGCTCTTTTCATCCATATTTATTGATATATGCAAAATCGATTGAGGATATATTTTATAATTTAAAATATTAGAATCAATGAAAAAATCAAGAAAACTTATCAAAAAAGAAGTTAATGCTGACAATCCAATCAATGAACACAGTTTTATTAAAAACATCTCTCTACAATTCGATGATTTTATTGAAATATACGAAGGAGTTGATCTAACTTAATGCATTTCCGAATAATCAAAGCACCTCAATATTAAGAAATTAGTAAAACTTCTATAGAAAAATTATAATCTTTCCTTTATCAGTAAGCAGTTAGTAACGCAGACAAAGAAATTAAATTTTATCTATAGGTGGGCGGGATATGGTTGTATTGTCCCAAATCCAAAATGTCTGTCAGCCAATACGATTACTAATCATATCCATAGATAAAATTATCAGTATTGACTGAAAAATAATATATTTAAGCCATAATGGAGCAAAGTGAATCAGATTCGGACAGTGATGCTAATGATTAGGATGAATAAGTTGAAGGAGATCTAAAATGCAGAAGGTTAAAGGAAAGAAAAATCAAGCACGTGATCGAAAAGGTTTTGAAATGGAGATAACTTTATGCAGGAATTGGTACATAGCAAAAAATATCACTTTAAGACGGAGCTAAATTGGTCAACATATCAAAGAAAACATTAGATGATTATTTATCTCAAATAAAAAAAGGAAAAAAATTTGGTTTCAACTTTAATGAGCATAAAAATGAAAAAATAGGGATTTTAAGATAGTTTATAAGAAAAGCATAAAAAAATAAAAAATGATTTAGTTTGGGTAATTAATAGTTATATACAAAAATAAAATAAATTTAACAATTCTACAATTGACAAATTATAAATATTTTTTGCCTTAAATGATGGCAGATTAACTTTTATTCATAAGTATCTCAGTTATCACTTCAATATATAATTTTGAACCACATGGCTTTCGCTGGCAATTAATTCCTCCAAGGCAATGTCCCATCCTTTTATTTCTTCATTAGGTGTAAATAGTTGCTAAAGTATTAACTGATCTTTGTTCTCGGTAATAGTCGTAAAGAATTGGCACCTTCCTTCTGGGTAGTCTGGCATCAATAAATCGAAAAAAGCCGAAAATTAACGGGCTTCTATTTTATGAATGTTTAGAGCATGAGGTTGAATAGTTGAGACTGTTGTTGCGCTGTTCCAAAATAAACTTTCCGATCTAATCCTACTTTTTGGATAAATAAAAATGTTATGACTTCTTTGTTCAAGACCATGAAAATCCATTGTTGAGATGTCCAAATGCCCGTAAATGCATTTGGAAATACCCGTCATTTTTGGATGGCTGTGCCAATCAAATTTTTTGCCGCTGGGCACCAGGACAAAGAAAAGAGTGAATTTTGGTTCAATTTTTATGGGAAGAGCAATGATGGACTCAGGTTCCATTAGCAGCTTCATTGCTTCATTTATTTCAGGAATCTGAAGTTTATTCATTTCATCAATTAGAAATTTGAGATGTTGCGAAGATGTAAATGCCTCATCTTAGAAATCATCATGCTTACTCACGATTCCCCTGATCAGATTTAGCAAATTTTTGAGGGCAGGATTTTAGGAAAGAATGTCCTGAAGCCTAAGAAGTTTCTCTGATTCTGTCATACTGTCTTAATTTATTATAACCATTCATTCCGTCATCAACTATTTAAATTCACAGGAAACATTAGAAAAATTCCAAAAAAATGTGAAAATAACTTAACTAAAAATATCGGTTGATTTTAACTCCAATAAATAATCCATAAAAAGCGAACACATTCAAAACATAATTTAATTTAACAGTTAACATTTGTCGTTTTTATTTTATCAAGTGTATATAATCATAAATTTTCTTTTTCAAGATTTCAAGGTAGTTAAGCCTTTTTAAACCATTTTTTGCTTAAGTTTTTTGTTATGCTACTTTACTCTTTTGTAATTTGAATTAAATTTATTTAAAATATTCATAAACTACAATTTTTACTATTATTATTTTTAGAGATAAGCCTCCATTTCAAGTCTTTCTTTTAACGAAGCGGCTAATTAATCTGCAAAAGACTCATGTTCTTGAGCATTCTTTGCGAATTCTTCCTTGATTCTTATATCTTATTTTATTTTTTATGATTCGACTTTAAGCTCTTTGATGCTTTCGAGAGCTTTAATCTTTTATTATTATTATAAATTCATTTATTTTTGCTTCCTCAGTAGATTTTTCTTCTTTTCCTATTATTTTTTGAACGGTTAGTCAATAATTTCATGACTCAATTTAACTAATTAAATTTTGGTCTATATTTACCTTGAAACAATAATGATTTTGTCTATTTATCGATCGTTGATAATTAGTTCTTGTTCTCGTTGAGCTTATTCACACAGTAAATCTTAATTCTCATAAGCCTTAAGGAGAAGATTACGCTATGCTATTATTTAATTTTATTTTTGTAGCTACTCCTATATTTTTTTGCATTATTTTTTGAGTTTAGTAACTTCCTTAAATATTTTATCTTCAGTAAGCCTCAAAATAGGCTAAATGACATCTACATCATAATCGTCATAATTAATCTTTTCTTGAAGTGGAAAAATGGAATCATAATCTTTCATAGTGGTGGGTTCATTTTGAAAAACCACTTTTGAATTATAAAGTAATTATTGCTGTTTATTATTGATGAGTATTTCGTATAGATCTTAATTGCTTATATTTCCATGAAGCAAATATGATTTAATTTGATTAACATTCTTTTAATGCTAATAAAATTCCTTTTCAGTTTTCATTTATTTAACTAATTATCATTCAAACATCAACAATAAATAAATGAATACTCTATTCTAATTAATAAATTACTTATTTTTGATGATCTTGATTTATTTAAACGTGTCAATCAAATATTAATTGGTCAATGAAGAATAAACGTAATCACTATTTTATTAAGAAATCACTTTCAAAAATCCATTTGATCTTATTGGAGAAGATGAAGAAGTACCAATGAGCATACCGACTCAGGGGCAGGGAATCTATCAACCACCTGTTAGCAATATTAAGACGCCTCTTCCATTCAATCCTTATTAAATTTCGAAATAAGAATAAAGACAAAAGAAAGAAGCGAAACCATAGAGCAATAAATCTGTACAGTTTTCTCAGTCAAATACTTATCCAATTTTTGAATCGGACAAATCAGTTCATCCAGATATAAGCCCTTCATTTGAAAATATTCCACCAAAATAATACTAACTTGATTAAAATGGAGATCCTCCCCTTTTGAATGGTAAGAATTATGATATCGAGATATTGGCATTGAGCCTTACAAGATTAAAGAAAGAATCATGTTGGTTTTAAAAATCGGGCAGCCAAGTTATTAAATTATTCAAGATCCAGATTTATCAGGACCCATTGTAATTGGCTTAGCCTTGGGTTGTCTACTACTTTTCTCGGGAAAAATTCACTTTGGAGATATTTATGCAATGTTTATCTTAGGAAATTGCCTTATCTATTTTCTATTTAATTTTATGTCTCAAGTATTTTATATTTTATGAAGACTCAAATGATTCCACTTTATAGCATCATGAGTATCCTCGGGTATGGTCTACTTCCAATGCTAGGACTCGGAGTTATTGAAATTTTTGTATCATTAAATGGAGGAATTGGAATTGTAATAGCTTTGCTTACTGCTATATGGTCTTCATTTTCAGCTGGGACTTTTATGGATGTGCTCATAAAAGATGCAAAGGATAAAAAAATATTAGTTATCTACCCTCTTTTTTTGTTCTATGTGTCCTTTACCATGATTGTTATCTTCTGATTTAATTTGCGTTCTATTAATTATACAAATTTAGGCTATTAACATTTTGACATTATATTCATCAAATTGGCTCACTTCAATATTATAATCCCAAAATGAGGGTCTCTCATGTACTCAAGACAGCAACACGAGCTTCTAAAAAAACGAAAGCCATTCGAGGTTTGATCACTAGCCCTGAAAACATTGCAGCGTCCCAAGCCTCAAACTATACTTATAAGACAAAGTCAACCAGAAATGATCAAACACAGAAAACGACTTTGACTTCTTAATACGATGATTTTTACGATATAAATGAGGAGCTTCAAATTCCCTTAATGACCCCAGAGGAAGAAAAGAAAATACATTGTATTTTAGAACTTGCTAGGAAGGGCGTAAACATTAATCTATGAAGAAAATAAATCAATAAAATGCCTTTGAAATTCCAGTCAAAGTCCTTAACCCATAACTAATCTAAAATACAAGTTTAATGTTTTGGAAATTTGCTTCTGAGTTATTGCATGTTTCGATACATGTATATGATAAGAGAGTGGAATATGTTTTTCAAAATACCCACAAAATGTCATAAAATTTATTCAGAGTTCAGGAAAAATCTGAAAAATAGTTAGGGGATGAAGAATTATAAAGCAAGAGTCGTAAAAAAAGAAACTAACTCATCTTTATGAATATTGAAGATATTGGAAAAATTAGTAAAATATCCCGATATGAAATTGGCGTGGTTCATTGTGAAGATAGTGATAAATTGAATAGGAAAAAAACCTACTTCGAATATTCTCATGATCCTTTATTTAAAAAGAGATTACAAGAATTCGATTCGAATACTTTAAAAAGATTACTTTTGAATTAACTACAAGTACTTTTGTGAAAAATTAGTTTGGCGACAACTTGGAAATATCACTGTTTCTTAGAAATAAAGTATAAAAAATAGAGGATAAGATAGAGATAAAAGAATAACACAACACATTTAGGAATATCCCAAAATTTATTTAGGATGAGTTGAATAAACTCAATTTTATCATTCAAAATCATAGCGTGTTCTAGTGTATTGAAAATTGTAAAAGGCAAAATTTTGGATAGTCCGCTTATCCCAACTAATTTAGAGATTTTGTAAGATTATATAAAGGTATAAAAGAAAGTCACCTTGACTAAACCTTTAACAACTTTTAATCACAAGAGGAGATATAGAATTTCCTTCCTTCAAACTAAGCGAAAGAAAATTCATTTAGCTTTAAATATGTGTCAATTGATGAACCCCATTGCTATTCCTAAAACTTTAATAATAGCGATCATCAAGTCAACTCCAGCCAAATTCCTTTTTCATAAAAGCCATTCGAATAATTTTTAATGGAAGAAGAAATTCCAACAATGTAGTCTAAAACAGTGATGAATCCATGGTAATTAGAATTTAAAGGCTTGAAACTTCAAAAAAGACAGAACCGATCAATGGTTATTAGACAACCTAAATAAAAAGTACCTCGTATAGCAAACTAATCAGAAATCAACTGGATTGAGTTAACATAACTTGATCGATCCGAAGTATTCCAAATAAAGAAATGTAATCCTTAAGGCAATGCAATTTATATAGATAAAAATTTACTACCAAAATCCATGTAATAATTGAGTTATAAAGGGATATTTTTATAGATATTCACAACTTAAGAAGAAAAAAATACAATAAAAACATAGGAACTGTTTCAATACCAAGTAAAAATGCCCACTAGGAAAACAAAATCTTCTTTTAATTATAAAATGTTAATAATGAGAACAAATCTTAGCATAACTTGGACAACCACTTTGATTAAGAAACAATCATATAAAATTAACTGGATGCAGACACAATATTCGATGATGATATGTCTACTGCCTCGATTTCCAATTAAACCACTTATTATAAGACGTTTGGACTTCGAAATATTCGGTAAATTAAAGAATTTGTGTATCAAAGAGTAATTACAAACAGGAGTTTAAAAATAAGTGATCTAAACATTCCCCTCTCTCCAGCAGGAATTATGATAATATTCTTGCATTTGGTCAACGAAAGGGGTTTATAAATTTTACCAATTGAAAACGAAACGAATATACTCATATCAATTCGGGAAAATTGATAGATTATTTTTGGAGTTATTTTATTTTATTCAAATAGAATAAAACTATGAGACTTGATAGAACTCATGGTAATTCATTAAATAATATTTTAAGATATATTTTTGGTAATATTCAAATGATATATCATCAGTTAAAAGGGCCATAGATTTAAAGTTTATATCTTATATTCTTTGGAATGACCCACGAGTAGTAATTATCGAATTCTAGAGAATAAAGACCTTGATATCCCAATTTGAGTTATAATTTTTTACTGGTGCTTCTCTATTATTTCCAATAATTCTTTTAACTATTGAGTTTACTTGCATCATATTCATTAAGTGTACTTACAGTATCGAAGATATACTTGTTAATGCTGTTATAATTCTTTTTCTCAATGGGGATGCCCTTGTAGTAATTTATCTTAATGTTAATATCATTTTATTACAAAATTATATCTAACTTTAGAATGCTTTCACTGATCTCGGTAGAAAAATATATCTTTTTTGTAGTCCCTGCTTTTATGTAAAGTTTATTATAGCCAAGATTAAGCTCATTCATGCCATTTTCCATGTCCAGAATATTTTACTCAACTATTTGCTTGCCAATTATCAACTATCTAAAATATATCAAATTTTAAAGTTACTCAATCACATCTTCAAACTCCATTTTTTAAAGATATTCGTAGAATTAAACGTACTCAACTACTAATGCGAAACGAACTGCTTTGTGAGTCCTCAACATTAGATGCTTTAGCATGTTAACGATATCAGTTGACTGGTCAGCTGATAAAAATTGCATATAGATAATCGCAATTTTACTTAGTTCAGTTTGCAAGTACGAAGGAATTGAGGATTGCCTTAAAATGTAGTAAATTGATTTTTTAATGAATTCGTTTACGTTTTTAAAATGCAAATCTCCATAAGTGCAGTTCTTGTATAATTTATCAATCGATTTGACGTGATAAAAATAAGGATTAATTATGCTTTCCAAAACTGATAGTATTTTGGTAATAGTATTCACAATTTCCTAAGGACATTAATATCTTACTTCCATTTCTTCTGCATTAAGCGTTTCCCTTTTGCCTAATTTTTGAGTTTGAGCTTTCTATATTTTAATTAGCTATTATTACTTCCAAAATTATTATCCAATAAGCTCTTTGAGGTCTTAGAAGGTTTACTCAATCATCACTATTCTTTAGAGAGCTGTTTTGGTTTATTTGATCATAAAATTTTCGATTATCTCAAACTGAGTATAGACACTATCAAGTTTTCCGCTTCTGAGTTCAAAGTTGATTATCCAATTAGATACGATCCGATAAAAATCAGTTTTTTCTCTAATATCAATGTTAAAATTTTAGTTGGTCCAGAGTCGGTAACAGAAATTTTCAAATAGAGGAAGTATCTTAAGAAACTCAATTTCTTAAAAATGGAGAAGCTAATTAAAAATAGCTGTAAAAATGGATGTATTGACTATTTAGGGATTATGAATGGCAATGTAGTTTAGCATTCGGAGTGTATGATACTCCACTTCCATATTCTTTTGTTGAGATAGAGTGGAGAGTTTAAATTTTTAAAGTTATAACTCAACGGGAGTTTTTACGATGGCCTCCTTGTTTTTCATCCCTTAATATAGATATAATTTAATTATCATTTAAATGTAGATCTATACACTCAGCCTAAAATAATTGATAATTCCACTAATACTTTTAGTTGATAATACACAGATAATCATTTATTCTTATATCCTCCCATCTTGAGTGGATTATCATCATCTTGCAAACTTATTTTACGGTAGGAAGATTCTGGTTCAGAAATCATATGGCAAAGGATGGTGCATGCGCTAATATGCACAAACTCTTCGATGAATGTTATAACTTATCGATGCATGTAGTTTGGAAGACTCCACTATACTATAAGAACTGTAAATGGCCAACACAGCAAGTAAGCCCCTCCCACGAATCCCAGTTTCCTTATAAAATAAATAATTTTCCCAGACGAACTTTTTAAACTTTCAATAATTCCAGCTAGAAAGACTAAAAAAATAATAAATCTTAGGATAAGAACTATGGTTCCAGGCACAGTTTAATAGTGATGATACAACTCCTCGTGCTCTTCAGTAAGCAATGATAAAATTAGACTAACAATGTTAATAATGCCTGCCATAACTCCGATAATGATGTAAAACTGATTAGGCTTCATATGAATGATGGACCACCCCCAAGAAATTGATACGATCATTGTTGTAATGATTGCTTCACCTATGTTCTTGAAAATTAGGTATAGAATTTAGAAAATGGGAAGACCTGATCCATTTTGATAGTAAAAAATAAGATGAATTAGTTTATATAAATAAGCAGTTCCAAGCGAAATCAAACCTCCATAGATAACTAATTTTAACAAATTTGGAGACTAGTAGATTAACACATTGGCCATAGGCAAAGAGAATTTTATGATAAGAATGATCCATACAACAAAGATGATGATATATCCCATTAATAACTTTTAATTTTAACCGAAATGACTACCATTATTGAGTATTCTAAACGTCACATCAACTTGTTAGTAATTCTTTTTCAATTCTTCGTAATTAACATTGCAAGCATAAATATAAAAGTACCAGATCTGCTCCTACTATAAATCTGTAATTTTTGTATGTTTAGTGCCCTGCATTTCTTGCTTAAAATAAAATTTCTCATTTTTATAGAAAAGCTTTTCTTTTTATTAGCAATTTTGTATTTTTGAAAAAGCAGGGTAGGATGTTTGATTGACCATTCCGAAAGCTGCATTGCTATTAAATGATTATGATATTTGATCTCCCTGTTTTCTTTAATAAGCCTATAGCTTACAGGTAGCTAATATCTAACTGAGCTTGGCCTGCAGCTAGATGAAATTTGGTCATGAATATGAAAGGTCCCTATTTGTAGAAGTTACTCAACTTGATGGATTTTTTGATGGTCTTACTCGAAACTGTTGATGCTATGACCACAATTACTACAATTAAGTAGGTGGCTTTCATTAATGATATTATTATAATCGTAAATCGTGATTAATTGGATCTACATAAGAACAATAGAATATCTTAATATTATTATCTTTAATAAATTGGCTTAATAAATAAAAAAAAACTTCTTATCTTTCATTTTGGTATTTTTATAATCAAAAAATAGTAACTATATGGGAGGTTAAAGCAGTTATATATCAGAAATATCGAGGCCCTCGGATACTCATTAGGCTAAACCAGTTTAAAGTAAACCTATTCAGTAGCAACCTTATAAACTTGCATAGTAAACTGAAAAAACATACAATAATTTATTATCGTTATGCAATAACAACGAGTTTTTAAGCCTACCATCTACTGATAATAAAGAAACATAAATCCAAATAAGAAACGGGTTCTATAAATTAAAAACCTATGATGCATTTTATCACGGAGAGTGGAAAAGTTAAGAACCATGTGGAAGAGGCATCATACGTTTTCCTGACGGCTCCACTCTTATTGGAATTTTTAAAAATAATTACTGTAGTGGTAGTGGATGTTATGCCATTTTCAAAGATGGTTCATATTATAAAGGCAACATCTCAGAAAATATTTTGTCTGGTAATGGGATACTTATCAGTAAAACTGTGGAATACAGTGGAAATTGGATTAATAATTTACCTCATGGGTAGGGCTTGTAAAATTTCACTAACGGAGATCGTTATATTGGAAATTTTTAAAATGGACTCAAGCATGGCCCAAATTCTTTGTTTATATGGAATAATCATTCCGTTTATAAGCAATATCGAGGTAACTTTAAGCAAGGAAAAATTTGTGGGGAAGGTACACTCACACTCAAGAAGGATAATACTATTATAGAAGGTATCTTTAATGAAAGTGAAGTTAGCAATGTTGTTCTGACTTGTTAACGGTGCAAATTTTCTGGAAATTTTAAATAAGGTAGAATAACAGGAAAAGGGAAAATTGAAATTCGTGATAACATGGAAACATTTGATGGTAATTTTAAATAAGGACAGCTTTACGGGAAATGTGTAGTGTTAGATTACAAAAAAAGACAGAGTTAATTATATTTTTTTAAAGGCAAGCAACTTCGAAAAGTCATCGGTTTTGATGATCAAGAGATTGAGAAGATAATAGCGATAATTTAAAAATGTTATGATAATGCTCAAAAACATAGTGATGCGCTAATAGGTATAATATTTTTTATTAAGAGCTGAGGAATGAATTAACAGGAGTGTATGAGTGCAGATTTATTGAGCCCTTTGAGCATGTCTTTACTGATACCAAATACATAATTGTTAACATATTCGAAAAAATGTTAATGATCACATCAACCGAAAATTAGTGATCTAATACGAATTCATCATCGCTTCTATTAACCTATACTAAAGTTATTTTATAACTTGGACCTACAATCATCAAAAATAAATAGAAATATTAATATAACAATTAGATATTAATTCTCATAGTTTATGATGTGCGCTTGATATTGCATAATAATATTGATATGTTCAATACATTTTAAACCGGGAACAACAAAAAGTTTCTGAATAAAACTAAAGGAACAAAAAGCAAAAAATAAGAAGAGATAAAAAGAAATCAGGCTATTATTGTTTTGCAAAAAAATATAAGAGCCTACATTACTACTCGTAGGCATGGAAATTCTAATTACCCCCTTCTCATTAGAGATATCTCAAAATAAAACAACTTATCATTTGTCGAACATTTTTGGTCACAACCCAATGGTTGGCCATCAATCCTAAAAAATCACTTTCTTCATCTCACCATCTCATCGTTGATAAAATAAATTCCTATTAAAATTGCGACTTAAAATTTTATAAGTGCGATTATTGAATATCAGGATATTAGTAACGATTTAAGTGTTGAGGAATACGAGTTTGTTATTGATCATTTTTTCTTGAAAATGAATAGTTCAAACATCACTTCAATCGCAAAGAGACATAACTTTAAAAAAGCCCTTTTTAGGGAATGTTTGACGAATTTTCATAACTTGGTAGACATAATTTCTCAGTTTTAAGATTCATCTCTTGTAAATGAATTAATTTGCTCGTTTAAATAGTATGAAAAATCTAAGAATAAAATTGAAATAGAATAGCAGGAAAATGAGGAAAGAATTCTGAAGAGTTACTATAAATCTGTATAAATTTATCATAAGATTATAGAATCAAAATCTGATGAGGATTATGTCATTTTCTTGTTGTCAATAGCTGTGAGTAAGATGAAAAAATACTATACTCATCTGATTTTAAATAAATATAAAATTGATATTCACATCTTTCGATCTCCCGATTTGCAAGATGAAGTTGAGGAAATTTTAAAGTAAAAAAAGGAATGGGAATAGTACACTTTTCATTTGTACCATATTTCTAATATGATAGAGCATATCCTTGTAAAATTCTTCTCAATCACTTCAGATTTAATAGTTAATGCCCTGAATATCATAATTTAAGTAACAAAACTCACTGGCAATTTCATCAACGTAAAGATAAGCAAAGACTAATTTTTAAATTTAATATAAAGATTGGATAATAATAGGTCTTATCTCAATCAGTAATAGCAAAACACTAAAAATTATCAACTACTATTTACAATTATCACTCTCTAAAAATATCTGTAAAATTTGAACGATCTGTAATTTATAAAACTATTTCAATATGACGTTCATAGACTATAAAAGCTAATTAAAAATTGCTTAGTGAGATATATGAAAAGTTTAGCTAATTTTAATCCCCAATAAAATAATGTGAGATAAATTGTTAAACATTCAATCTCATGGATGAATAATCTTTACAATAAAATATTTAGAACCAATTTATTAAAAACTAGTTTATTTGAAGATTCTTCCTTTGTAATATTTTAGGGTACTCAATTAATAAATTAGGAAATTATGCGTTTAGTCAATATGGAAACAAAAAATATATCAAAGAACTTATGGCTATAGTCTAGAGATCTCCTTATCTCCTCCCAATTTAAACTCGATTTTTGATGTTCAAAAAAATGGTTTATAATGATCGCGATGATTATGGATATCATGGGCAAGAGTCCATCACAATCTCAAGAGGAAAATAATTTTAGAATGCTTTTGATCAGCTTCGCAAAAAAGATATAAGAAATCGTTTGAGAATACGATTCATTAACGATTTCGGTCTCGAATAAGGGGGAATTGATGCTGGCGGTTTGACTAAATAATTTTTAAATCGAATTTTTAAGTACATCTCAAATAATTTAGGAAAGCCTTTGATCCTCATTTTGGAATGTTCATATAAAATGGGAAAAAGGACTTGATGCCGAATCCAGAATATGAAAAAATATAAGACGGTAGAAGGGCTTAATAGTATGAATTTATTGGTAAGTTATTGGGTAAATCACTCTATTAAAATATCATGCTCGGCATCAAATTTGCAGGTCCATTTTTAAATCTTTTACTTAATAAAAAAAACACATTCGATGATCTTTTGCAGGTTGATCCAGATCTCTATAAAAGTTTAGCCTACATTGTTGCTATGGAATAAGGGGTGGAAAGTCTTGAATTGACATTTCAGTATCAGGATAACCTCAATAAAAAAATAGTGAATTTATTGCCAGGCGGTGATAAAATCAAAGTCAATCAGTATCTCCTTTCTTATACAGAAAAAATAAAATGGAGTATATTAATTTGCTCATCAACTATAAAGTGAACCGCTCTTTCGAAAGGCAGACCAGATATATTCGAAAAGGATTACGATCAATTATTCAGTAGTCGTGGATTGAGATGTTTAATTATGCATAATTTAACTATTTGCTCTCTGGGACGGGAGTCATTGACATGAGGGATTGGATTAATCATACTCATATTCATGGTGGAGATCAAAAATTGATAAAACAATTTTGGGAAATTGTGTTAGAATTTACTGAAGAAGAAAAATCACTTCTTTTGAAATTTGTCACTTCATGTGAGAGACCAAGCTTTTTGGGTTTTAAAGATTTACAACCTCCATTCACTATCCGAATCATCGATAACTAAAAAGATAAATTGCCTGTTTCACATACTTGTAGCAATGTCTTAGATTTACCTAATTATTCATCCAAAGAATCAATGAAAGAAAAGATTTTGTACGCAATTAAATCAGGGGCAGGATTTGAGATGGCATGATCTGAATAATTAGTTAAAGTCATAAGATCTATTTTTGAATTCACCCATCGATTTAAATTAAAATATTATTATCCAAGTCAAATTGTTGAAATAAGATCCTTTTAATCTCTCGCAATATATAAAATATAATTTGTAGTTCCTATTGATGTCAATTTATGCGTATTAGGATAACTATTGCAAAAATAGAGTTTCTTCTTTTATTACTAGTACTATTTTTAATTTAGAATAAATCTTAAGCTTTCTTTCCTTGCTAATATTTTAAACTCTCAGAATTTTTAATATTAATAATGAACCAATTATCCATCTAAAATAGAAGCAAAACTCAAAGTTTCATACTTTAATTTTTATTCGGAGGAATTGCAGCTTTCATTTCAAAGTCAGTTGCTTCTCCCATTTAGGTTGTCAAGCTAAGGCTACAAACTCAATATGCATTAATCTAGAGAGGCCACCTTATATAAAGATACGAAGGAATATTTGACTGCTTTAAAAGGTTGCATGCTGAAGGAGGAATTCCCACATTTTTTAAAGGCAATGGAACTAATGCTTTGAGATTTTTTCTCACTCAAGCCCTTAATTTTTCATTTAGGGATTTCTTTAGAAATTTAGAACAGTAAAAAAGAGGAAAAGATAAAAAGAGCTTCAGTTTTTTAACAAATATTATTGCTGGAGGGACTGCAGGAGCTTCAACTCAGCTAATTGTATATCCCTTAGATTATGCTCGTACCCGTCTGGCCAATCAAGTGACTCTTAAACATCACAAGGATCGGGTTGTATTTAACGGTCTTTTTGATTGCTTAAAGAAGACATACAAAACAGATGGAACAGCGGGATTATATAGAGGATTTATCGTATCGTGTTTTTGCATGGTCATTTATCGAGGACTTTATTTTGGAATATACGATACCCTTCGTCCTTTTCTCCCCAAAAAATATGAACAAAATATGCTAATAACATTTTCTTTAGGATATTTCGCTACTGTTACATCAGGGGCGTTTTCTTATCCGTTGGATACGGTGAGAAGGAGAATGATGATGACTTCAGGAGAAATAATTAAATTTACGGGATCTTGGTAATGCATACAAAAGATATGGAATGAGGGTGGTTGGAAAGCTTTTTTCCGAGGAGGAATGGCAAACATTGTGGGAGGAGTGACGGGAGCAGCTGTTTTTTCTTTCTATGACAAAATGAAAATTCACTACTAAACGAAATATTGTAATTTTTGATGGTTTATATAAATATGAAAATGTACTTTATCGAATTATATATGAGCATTCGCTTGTGCTGAAGATAAATCGAGTAATATTAGAGCAGTATCACTATTATTTTATAATTTCTTTTAAATAGTTATGATTATGGTTGACTGAAATATCTAATGTTTTTAATTTAAAAAACGCCTTAAAAGAATTGATAATGGAAAAGAAAATAACCTTCGATCTCAAAAATAAAAATATTATTATCATAAGCATTCAAATTAAAAATTAAATGCTTTGTAAATGATACTATTTCTCTTTTTAAATACTTCAAAGATTGCTGTTCATAGAGCAGGATTACCATAAAAACTATTAATACATCTCAATTTTATCTAACTTCTTTTTTTGATAAAACATGATATGAGTGCTGTATCAGTTAATAGTGTATAATTTTGCCTCTATTTAATGCAAACAGAGCTAAAAAAGGAATCCCCATATCATTGCAAAGACACTCAGTTTTCCCACACTGATCTGCTCCCAATCTTAAATAGCATGTAAAAGAAACCTCGCTGTTCAACCTAAATCATCGTTCTTGATGACTTTGAATCAGAACTTCATAGGAATTAGGAAAAACTTTAAATCACAAACAAGGAGCCTCTCAGCAAGATCAAATTGAAAAAATAAGAAGAACCCAACCATGCAAATGCAATGCATAATGAAGGCATAACTCAGCACTAATCCACCAAAATGGAGTTGGACATCAAACCCAAATTAGGAAAGTGCAAAGTTCGTAAAATACCAAAGTATCAAAGACAAGTTACGGGTGAATAGAAATGGACTCGATTGCGCAAGAGGACTAACCCTTGGTACACCTCCTAGGTGGAGGAGTGCACCAAGCTGTAGTCCTTTTTAATCAGTCATAACTACTCAAAGGTTTCAAACACTAAGATTTACAGTGAACTGCGCCGCCTTCGCAATAGCAAATATACCGCCAATTGATTGTTAAATAAATTTGATCTAAATCATTAAAATTGATATAAATTTAAAAATTTAATAATACCAAGTTTCTGCATTTGTGCTAGTTTCAAATTATCCAGAAACACTTGTCGACAACAGCTTTGTCTTTTTGATGAATTTTATTATAAGTTTTGTTTAATTAACAGTTTGAATTTAGATGGGAATCAATAGTTCATCCTAATCCGCTCGCTAGTACTAACAATTGTTGAGCCAGTTTTAAATACTTCAGTAGAACCTAGATGAAGGACTCACCTATCTAGAGCATCGCCTTACCAAACAAGAGTATCTGCTACGAGAGATCAGCTGCCATGATAAAGAAGCTTTATCTCGTATGTAGCAACTTCTGCGCAACAAGATGGCTCAACTGGATAATAACCGCCATATCGTGCCTCTACGCAAAATCCTAACAAACTCTCAGGATCAGTACTGTATGACCTTTCAAAAATTGTATGCGCTTTTTGAGTTTCCTCAACGCACCCTAGATGATGAAATTAACGAACGCAATCTTCAAAAGCGAAGATTTCAATAAAAATAACTATGGTCCATTTTAGCCAGCTGCATTTTGGGTATGAGTCACCTACAAAAAATTGGAATTAAGCATAGCTCTTTACGATCCTCTTCTATTCTGATCTCCCACGACGGGATCATTCAAATATACGATCCTATTACAACAGGAGCACCTTCCAATTATGATAATCTACTCAATCATCGCTCAACTCCTCATATTTATCTTTCGCCAGAACAAGCATAGGCTCTTCGCGAAGAACGAGCACATCCTGATTGCAACTCTTCCAAAAGTGACATATGGACATTGGGAATGATAATACTGTAAGCTGGACTTTTGGCTTATCAAGATGACTGCTATCGAGATCAATGCGCCCGTATTCATTGGTAAACTCTACAATACAATCTCAGTCTTTTTCAAAAATATTATACTACATAGCTAGTAAGTCTTGTTGAATTCATGCTTGGCCAAGATTAACGGTCAAGACCTGATTGGTCAGAGTTGGAGGAACATGTTATCAAGGTTGAAGAAGACGGTAGAAGCAGTAATGTAAGCGATAATCACAATCATTCTTTATCTCATAAAGATATATCGTTACCTCTTCAAGGATCTATTATTTCTGCTTCAGTCAATAAATCATCTGTACAACCCCTTTAGCAAACACCAAGACAATTAACTAATCGAGTAGAAGTGCCTATCTCATCAACAACGAAAGGAGGTATTAGAAGATCTAAAGTCGAGGACAATAACTTCAGAAAACATATACCTATCAAATAGAGAGTGCCTGCTATATATGGAGAAAATCCCAACACTATTCGACCCATAAAAATCAGTGATATATCTACGACGCGCCCATTCAGAAATATTTTTCCGACTTCTTTTTACAAAACCGTAACTAGGGTAGATGAAAATATTGTGATGATATCTGTAGGAGAAAGAGACGGTGACTTTGAAGATAGTAAGATTAATATTAGTAACAGACGATAAGAACCCCATAAAACATTATTTAGTCCCAATAATTATGAGCCAGTCTCTCAAATTATTCACCATAATCCTCCTTTTGCCGCAATAAATACAACTCCAATTCCAAATAGTCAAATCCCTTCTTATTTTCAACCTCCTCCTTTTACTATTGACAAATCAAGATCTCCTTTCTTACAAAATTTCCCTTCAGTCATGACCCAGAAATTTAATTCTTCATCACCTACAAATATTTAGCCGTCAGGCGAATTTGTTGTTTAGCAATATGCTCAAGGGAGTCGCTATTAAGGTTATAAGCTTAATGGATTAAAGCACGGACAGGGAAAATTTTACTATCAAGATGGAGGTAAATATGATGGTCAGTGGCACAAAGGAAAGATGTAGGGTTTTGGAAAACTGTACTATCAATCCGATCGTTTAGCTTACGAAGGCGACTGGTTTAACGATCAATTTTCCGGTAAGGGTATTCTTTACAACGAATATCCTGAATCATTAGCGAGCTCTTTCGATTATCGAAATTTCGATGAAATTTAATAATTTTGGACTAAATATGAAGGTAGTTATTTGTTGATATAGGCGATTTTCAATAAGATATGAAAAGCGGATGGGGAGTGCTGTCTCTATCAAACGGTGAATTTTTCGAAGGGGAGTTTAAGGATGACTATGCGGATGGACAAGGGACATTCACAACTGTTCATGGAAACAAAGTAAGTGGCCGCTGGCATAGTAATATTATGGAATGATTCTTAATAATTTATGCTCATTTCTTTATCTTCATTTGCTTATTAATTTTTGATTAATTGAGACAAGAATACTAATTGAATAAGAATGTAAGGACAGATATCTAACGTGGGGACACAAAGTATATTGAATTCACCATCGGATTTTTATCAAAAAAGTTAGGTCAAGACAAATTAGGTTATCAGACGAATGGGTGAGGAAATAAAATTAATGGGCGAGGAAAACAGGGGAATAAGAAACAGCAAAGGATTATCTTCTATTGCAAATCGAAAGAATGATGGTGAAAAGAAAGAAGTATCAAATTAAGTTCATGCCCAAAATAATTCAACCAATAAATCGAAGACGCAAGGATGTTTTATTCCCATTAATTGGTCAAATTCATCTAAGACTGAAGCAATTTCGACTCCATAATTATCAAAAACAGATATAGAGAGATAATTAACTTTCATTTAAAAAAAGGAATCAAAGATGTTATCGAACGATAATGTCAATGCATAGGCAAACTACAAAAAGATTTTAGACAAGGCTAAATAAAAAATCGATAAGATAAGTTCTCAAAACCAGAATAACCACCGCATCTCCTCTCCTAAGCCTTAATCAATCAATTAAAACAACGATAGTTCAAATTCTAATCAAAGTGTGGCAACTGATGCTTCTGCGAAAAAATAGTAAAACATTATAATGAATATAATCTAAAATTCTAAATCTCTGGAAAAGTATATTATCAAACCATCTCTCTCTGAATCTAATAAAAATGCAGTAGGCCAAAATCAAGTAAATTCAATACAGCATTCAAATGATTCATCTACTCAAAAACAAAATCTTTAAAGCAATAATATTCTTAAAATCAAAAATTAAATATCGAAGGTGATTGCTTAACAAAAAATAGCCGCATCTCAATCAAACATAGGTAGTTAGAATCCTAGTCTCGTGAAGGGGGAATCATCTCGACAAAATAGCGAAACTAAAGTATGGTCTCATCCTCATGGCTCTGCTGCTTCTCAATAAAATCTTTTGAATTTACAAGGATCAATTTAGCAATTCAATTCGCAACCGCCTTCCGTATCTCAAAATATGTTTTAAAATAGAAATAGAAATTCTCTTCCCATTAATAACATCTTTCAGCCGAACTCTGTTTCCCAATCAATCTTTACTCAAAGTGGAATATAAAACCCATTATATTTTCAATCAGTTCAGAATGTTGAAACCTTCAAAGCTGGTATTACTCCTTTTAGCACATAGAATTTGAGGAGTCTTCGTTGGTAACATCATAGAATGAAAATAATGCAGATTCTTGCAAATAAACCATACTAAAATTCATATAAATAGTTGATCGCTATTATGACATCAAACGTCGACGAGTAATAAATATGTTAATTGGTGGAAAAACATCATTTGAGACTTGCAGAACTCGCTCAATTAATAATAGGCACTTCAATTTCAAGAAAATATTTAGAAAGATAGTAATATACTAATCTTGATGATAAAAATATTAACGCTTACAATATCAGTGATCTAATAAACAACTTGTAAAACTTCTCAAATTAACTACACAATTCTGAAGATAAAGAGGCTGAGGATGCTGAAATATTATAATAATACGAAGCTATAAAGAATATGACTGTAATATAATTTTAACACAAGATGACTACGAGCATAGAATAATCTTTTTAAAAATTACACGGTCTAGTCTGCTTTGAAGTGGAGGCAGATAATTATCAGATTCATTCTGGTTTAAACAATATTAAGTCGGTTGAAAAGGATTATTATCAAGTTTATAATCAACTGATGAAGGAAATAAATATTATATAGCATAAACAAGATAAATTGGACGACTATCTCTCCTTATTATAAAGCAATTTATATTAGAACTACTATACCTTTCCAAAACACGATGTCACTTATTTGATTGAAGCCTATTTTGAGAGTTAGGCTCAGCTATAAGAAATTAAGGCAGATTCTGAAAAAAGCAATCAGTCAAGAAGAGTGGATCAATTAAGTAAATAATTAATATAATCGATGATATTGAGTCTAAATGAGTTACTTCATGAAATCACTAGAAGCAATATCAGAAAAATTAACAGGTGAAATGTGAATGATTGCCATTTTTTATGTCCAAATTCATCTGTTTAAATCAATATTTAAATATATTTTATTTGACTAAATTATAAATAAATCACTCAGATTTTTACTTTTAGAATTAATAGTGAAATAATTATCAATATCAATAAATAGATATTTGCTGTAACTTCTATCTGAAAGCGAGGAAGCAATTTTTTCCAAGAATAGACTTTCTTAATGAATATAAATATATTTAAAGCTAATAATTATTATTATCTTTAATAATAAAAAGTTTAGATTTCAATAGTTCGCATCTATAAATTAACGGAAAGTATATTTTGGCTAAAAATATCTTTTATTAAATCATTATTTGTTGGTATATTGAAGCAACGAGAGGATTTTTCATCAGACTTGTTTAGCTGAAGGAATAAAATTAATATTTATTTTATTAAGTTGTTAGATCTGAACTGTAAATAATATTTTATGAAAAATATTGAATTATTTGAATAAAGGTTGCAATTTTGATTGGAAGTTAATTTTCTTATAAATTATGTTTGAGAATCTTGCTTAAAATAAATAATAACAGATAATTTAATTTGCTCAAATCTTCTTCAAATTATCTTTCAAAGAAAATCAACATTTTTTATTAGAATCATTTACCATTTTAGTGCTGAAAAGATGACTTTATGCGTGAAGTGTATGATCCATAAATATGAAAGCTGTATTTTTATCCTACCGTCCTGTTGACCATCTTAAAATAACTCATTTTTTTATTTAGATTGAAATAATGAATAATTAATCAAAAGATAATATTAATATTAAGATGAGCTATATAATAGATAATCCTGATGCCAAATATTTTCATAACTTTGTCAAAAAACAACCATTAAACAAAAAACATCAAGTGGAAACAGCCGAAAAATCAATACAAAAATTAGATCGAACCTTAAAATAACTTATTAAGTGTTTGGAATTAAAAATTAGGGTATTTTGTTCTTAAAAAAATGACCACTGCACTGGCGAACGTGTTGTCCTTGAGCCTATACCCTTATTCGCACAATTATCAGTAGTTTTGACTTTTGTTATTGATCAAAAAAAAGATTCTCTAATTCAGTTGAAAATCGATTTAATTGACCAGCATCTTTCATATTTTAATGCAGGCAGCCACCAACGAAGGATTACCTTGAACAAATTACTTTATCTAAATCAAAAAATGATTGAGATGCAGGTCATCAAACTAAACATCGACATGCATAATGGAAGAGTAGCCATGGATATGCCTTTTCACATTTTTGCAGCAAAAGGTCAATTATAAAACTTAAGTTCTGTCAAAAGAAGAAATTTTTTGAGCAAAATTATCTACCATACTCTTACTGAAGCTAAAAATTCAGTTAGTCTGTTACTGATACTAATGGGAGAAGAGTCCTCTATTCCCATAATTAAAGAATTTAATTAATTGAAAGCCTGCCGAGACCATAAAATTGACAGTTTATATCGTTACCATCAAATGCTGATGATCAAACGAGGAGAGTTTGATCAGCCTCAAAATAAAATAAAAAGCTTTATTAAGGAGAGTAAAAATAGATACGAATAATCTGTGTCTAAATTAATTCGATGTCGGGTATAAATGGATGTAAATATATGTAAAAACATCATATTATTTTAATGTCATAAATCCAATTTTAAAGAATTGATAAAATAAAATCAATTCAAAATTGAAGAAGAATAAAAATAAAATATCTTAAGATTAATTGATCAGCCGATTCTCAGCAAAAGCAATAATGGAGATAACATAATATATATAAAAGATCCATATAATTTAAAATTAGCTCCCATCAACTCTGGTGGCTTCGCTAACATATTTATCACAGAAATAGAATACTGGCCGATGGCACTACCTAAAAATGCAAATTTGCCTCCAGTACGCAAGTATATGGTAATAAAAAAATAAAATGCTCAAGACAGATCAAAGGGAAGAAATCTTCATGAGAAGTTAATAATTTCTAAACTTAAGGGAAGTTCTTCAGTTCTATTTAATACGTATTACACAACTTCAAACAAACCAAATCCTTTTTAATCAGACGTTATCATGGACTACATTCCCTTTCCTAATTTAACAGAATATGCCAAACTCAATAAATCAAGTATTTCAATGCAGACGAAGATTCACTTAATGTTTATGCTGGTGCAGGCTTTAAGAATCTTAAAGGACAATGATATTGTTCATGCTGATGTTAAACCCTCGAACGTACTCACATATTGTAATCTTTTTCTTAAGCTTATCGATTTTGGAGAGAGTTATCATCCCCTACTTTGTAAAAACGGTAAAATCTTATTTATTTAGATTATCGACCTGGCTTCTCCATCCCTTACAGTTCTCCAGAAGCGCACCGTCTACCTTACTTCCTTACTGACAAAAGTGATCTTTTCTCGATGGGTATAATATTCCACTAACTATTGCAAGGATCAACCCCGTTTTACTTTTACAAGGACTCTTCTATTAAAAAATATAAAACTGATGAATATCTATCTCACTGGTTTTTTTCCCCCGAAGAAGGAAATTCTAATGGAGATTTGGTTGTACTGCCGTTGCTAACCAGATTAATATCGCAGTGCATGCATTCTGAACCAAGCGAAAGACCCTAACTTACTTTGGTTAGTTTAGTATTACGCCAGTGCCTTTAAGTGTTGCACTGAATTGCAAGTGATTGATTACTAAAATATTTCTTGTAATATTTTTCCAATGATAATACATATAAATAAATAGATGATGCATTAATAAAATTCTTTCGCACCACGTATCTATGGCATTTTATAGATTTGTCTGTTGAAAAATATTGTCTTAAAGTGGTTTTATATCAAGTAATTTAATATTGATAATTAATGGGCTAGCAGAAGTTGATAACAATCATATCAAGAAATTTATTTGGATTATCTCTTAGCGGGCAACGTTTAACGAGAAGGACTCCTTTCACTCATTTTTTATTGTTGATTGCAGCTGAATGATTTTTCTTTTTACTCCAATTGGAATTGCAATTGTGATTCAAGTGGATAATTCATTAATTAAAACTTTTGCTTAAAGGTTTTTCTCGGTAATTTGTCAGTTACATTGATCCCCTCATGATATTCAATATTGGTTGAAATTTTATTAGCTTCATCAGCAAATTTATAAGTTTTAACTCCAATAACTTCACAAAAATTTAAAGCTTTTTTTTGTAGCTCTTTATTAACTATTTATGTATCAGATTAATCTGTCTAATTGTTCAGTTTCTGTTATTTTTTGTCATGTCTTTTATAAATTAAGGCTTTAGATCTTGACTCGGATTCTCTAAGGTTTTTGGCGTACTCAGAATTAATTTTAGAGAGAATTGATTTGCGGCCATTTTCGGAAAGTTATTTCTGTTTTATTAGATATATTTATTATTTTATTTGTTAATTTGATCCTTATTTGATTTGATTTTTTTATTCCTCTAAAATTTATTTAATCTTCGCTTTGAGAAACATTTAGCGAGTCTTCTCTTCATGCTCTTGATTTTTTATGTATTATAATTGAAGGTATCGTTAATTGTCATCGATGAATTAAGTAATTTAACTAAAATCATCAATGTTCAGATCAGAATCCGTTTAATCTGAATCGCTGCTATTTTCATACTCATCCTAAAAATACACTTTATCGTCTTTGTTGTTGCGAGTATAATTGATAAAATTACGAACATTGTTGGGATTTAATTATAATTGCTATCTTTCTTGAAAACCATACTGATCACTTAAATTTGATTCTTCTTTTTTTATTTTTTACCCCAGTTCTTTTTTTAAGGTCAGCTAAAATAATTATTTTTTGACATTCTCTAAACTTTCCTTTTTCTTATTGGCAAGGACTTTAGGATCTTCCATCGCTTAAATGTTGCCAAATTTATGTTATGGATGAGATAAGGAAACAGTAGTATTTTCAATGACATTTTGTATCAAGCTCAGATTGGCTTAAGGAATTTTGTTCAAGGCAGATTCATTACAAAGGAATTATTAATTTTTAATGGGAAGGTTTATTTTGGGTGTTTATGAAAATAATGCCTCGTCATTTGGCATGATATCATCTTCAGGAAACCAGCCTTCAACCTCTTCTTTCAAAGCTTTTTGTAGACGAATTTACTATACTTGTTGAAGGAGGAAGGCTTGCATTTCAAAAGTATCATTTTATATATCTTCCCCAATCTTATCATGATCTTTAGGTAAATCACTATCTTCCAAATTGATAAGACGAGAGTAAGTCTCCTCAGCTTGGCCAGTAACAGCATGATATTTTTCTATTTAAATATGGTAATACTTTTGATTAGCTTGCTCTTTTTGGGAGGCATAGCGTGAAGACTTTATATCGAGTATATTATATCGATAAGATGCAATATCCTTTCTTGTTATGATATTTTAAACACTTATTAACTCATAAAAAATCAAGAATATTCAGTATCTCCAGCATTCCAAGGATTAAGCTCTATATTCCAATTAAACTCATCCTCTTTATTATTTTTTGGCTCAGTCCTATTCAGTTTAACTTTCAGCACATGATTTGGTTTGATTGCTTTTGCCTTAACTGGTGTTTCCTTATTGGAGCTTTTCTTTTCAAAAATTTTCCTTTGAATCAATGGCTTCATTTTTTATTGCATTTTCTTTTGCTATTTCTCATAATCACAGATGTTCTTTGTAATCTATTTAAAGCTCTCGTAATATTCCTCAGCCGCTTTTTCGAGATCTTGCCCTCCAATAAAAACTTTTTTGCTCACTGATCGACTTATTTTTTGTTCATTGGCTGATTTTTAGTTAAAATTGGTGAAATTGACTTCTTTCGATCTGCATGGATATATCAGTACAAACGAGATGAGTTCATCTTTCTTTCACTATTCGACAATTTGTTGTCATTAAAAAAATGAGCTGTTTCGATAGAGAATCTTTTTGCTCGATACCCATTGGATTATTGATCAATTACTCGAGGTGTTCGATGCATTTGATTGCGATTTCTTTCTTTTGAATAGGAATGCTTTTATCTCATTGTTTAAGATAGAATACTGAATTCTCCTGTTTATTGGGGATGAAGAATTAGTCGGAGTTAAGAAGGTCTTGGGATTTTATTTTACAAATTTTAAGCCATTTTTATTTTTTTTGTTCTGCTTAAACTGTGAGTAGTGATTGGTCGAAACTGATGTGCTTCTTCGTCAAGCAAGAGTAAATGAGACTACGCATTATAGTCGCGATTTTGGTTTTTCCTTATTTTAAAATCCTGCAATTTTTTTTGAAAGATAATGACTTTTTACAGTGTATTTTTGGGTGTATTTTGATCATAAAATTTGCGTTCGTAGAGGCTTTTCAAAAAGTGTAATCTTTCCTATTCTACTTTCATGAAGCAACTTTATATGTAAATTTATTATTAACTTCATAAATAAAAAAAGAAGCACAATATCAAGGCTTCGTTTATTTGCCAGTTTCATATTTTAATTCACTCATATATCCTTTTATCAATGCTGTGAATGGCTTATTAATCATTTTCATAAATAAATATAAATTATATGCTTGACAACTGGAAACTTCTTCCAGGTTAAGCTTTAATCAATATGGGTTAATAATATTTATAGATAATTTTTTGAAATGGACGGCAGCAAGTACTATGGCGAAAATAAATATCTAAGCTCTTTATTCCAGAAACAATAGCGACAGAGTAAACCCATCAAAGTCGAGGAAACTAATACACCCTTTCACTTCCTCAAGCGCGAGATGAGCGATGAAGAGCAGCGTCAGCTCATACAAAAGAAGATATTTGATAATCCCTCCCTCTATATCAGCACGCATGTATGTCGTTTCTGAGTCAGGTGAAATGCCAGATCTGCAATAAATATGTAGAATTAGAATTAGCGAATCATCATTCCAGAATTCACTTCGAAGAGGAGGAGAGGATTTCTAAGATACTTCAGAGGGGACCAAGGGAAACTGTCCCTCAGGAATGATTGATCATTATAACCCGCTCGATGTTTATTCAGTGATCGAATTTAAGTATGCCTATCGATGATGTTTGATGTAATCGGATGCATTTCCATGGCTGCCGGTTGGATATAATAAAATCAGGGGCAATATTTCCAATCAATAGATGAGCAACACGCTGTTGACCATTCTGAGACAATCCCTTACAGCAGTGGCAGTAACTTACTGATTTTATCGTGCTCCTAACATCTTCAACCAGGCTTCATATAACTTCTACTAGGTAGGGTTTTAGAGCCTGCTGGCAGCACGAATGACTCCGTTGTCGCTGACTAGACCTCTAATTACTATGGTTTCTTTCCCTCGTAGCGGTTGGCGATCAGGAAGCATGCCACGAATATGACCAACGGACTGAACACCAGACAACATCGGCTCCGGTAGCTATCCAAAATTAGGATCCTTGTCGAGTTATATATTTTGCGATAGAGCTACTTTTCGGCGAAGTAGAGTAGTTCACATTCCCGCTTCACAAACTCGTGAGGTGTCACCGAGTCAATATCGAACTCCAAAGTCCGCAAGATTTCCGTTTCGTATATGCTAATAACATCTTTGAGCTTCTTCATCTTTTCTTCGTTAAATGGTTCAATGCTGTTCGTCTTGTGCATCACCACGTTGTAGAAACTATTGCAGAGGCTCTTGAGTCGGCAGTCAATATTCTTGAGTTTCGAAGATAGCAACAGACTTGCAGTCAAAATTAGCAGTCTGTCAAAGTGCATGTATGATTTTTTGTGAAAAAATAGGGTGGAGATGTGCAGGGCTAAGGAAGGAATAGTATAGCTAAATTTCAACTCTCGAGCAAGATCGATCATGAACTGGGTGTTTTCACAGGCTAGCATTCGCTGAATCTATAAAGTCAAGCCGAATTCGGTGTTGATATTGCTGGTCAGTTCGCTTTCCAAGATAAAGTGGTTCGTCATCTTTGAATTTTACTACTTATAAAAATATAGGGCTCATTTTTGCCTCCTCCCGCATTTATACCCGCTTATGACTTTACTTTCACTCATTTATAAATGAAAGCATTTAATGCTAAAGGGATTTGCTGCGTAGCTGATTCAACAATGAACTCAAGTCATCAGCTTTTTAAAAAGTTAGGATATATGCCATTGTTGGAGTAAATATTTAGTCAAGTTTACTGAAATGATGACTTCAGACTGATTAAATCATTGAATAGTTTCCTTCTTTTGACTTTTTCGGCGCGAAGACTTGCTACGAATCTGCAACTTTTACAATTGCTACAGAATCTATTGCTTGTGCTGAGCAAGACTAGCTTCCAGCTGCTCTTTGTCTTTATAGAATTCCACCTCGTTTTTATACAACTCGACCTCCCGAAGCAAGCTACCCCAAATATTGTTTTATATCTCAGCCAAGTTGTCTTTGTTCATGCCTTTTAAATTTTTGCCGAGACGTCGATCATATAGCATTTTGTCGATTGCTGTTTTTACGACTGTTTTCTAAATGAATCTAAAATTACTAAGCAGATACTCCTGAAGAGGTATTTGTCATAAAACTTTGTTTCATTTGTTACCTGTTTTTCCTGCATTAGTTCCTTGAATCTACGACTTTTATCGATCATCTGTCGAATGAAAAGATTGGCTTCTTAGTCAGTACAGTTAGCGTTTTCATTTTAATAATTTTAGTTCTTTGGGAGGTTGAGAGAATGTCGTTGTTTTACGTTAAATTTATTGGAGTTAAGACTCTTCTGTGTTTTGATGGCTTCCATACTTTCGTTATATTACGATTATATTATTCTATTAGAAAATGTATCAGATTCAAAGATGATTTGTGAAATCAAGATTTTCTCATTGTGGTGATTATCATATATTAATAATAAACTCATTAAGTAGTAATATTGTTATGAATTGAGGGATGAATCTATCAACTGAAGCCAAGTATGGCGCTGAGGTAGTAAGTTATTTGAATATTTCCAATGTAAACCTGTGTAGGCACATAAGTCTCAGATAAGGACAACCCAGGAGCACCACCAGAAGACGATGATGAATAGGGAGAGATCGTATACTCGTCACTGATCGTAATTGGATGGCCAACCACTGCTCCAGCTGCAGAAGCATAATCGTCTGCCCTGTTCAAAAGATTTTGATAAGCTAGTGCTCTCACTGTTGTAAGTGCATTTGTTTTGTTAGACAAACTAAAATAAAGGCCATTTATGATGATACCATTGACTTGAGCAAGACCATCAAACAAACTTGCGACGTTGTTGCCGTTGGGATTTATCGGGAAGATTGTCACTTGTATTTGTTAATTAGCAATCTGACCATAAGTAACTTCTACTCCGTTGACATAAGAACTATTAGCATAGACATTAAAGTTGATGGTTTGGTAGCTTGAACTGTTAATACCATTACTGGTGAGTATTGAGACAACACTGTTAAATATTTGCCCCAAACTATTGAGAGCTTCATTTGTAGTATTACCACTGGCTGTAATTTGGATACTAATTTGAGCAGTATCAGGCTAAACAGAAATCTAAGCATTTCCACTCACTGTGATCGTGTGGTAGGCACAATATCCAGTGCAATAATGTGGAAGAGCAGTGCTCAACGTCAAAATGACAAGTAGTATACAAACTTTAGTCAACATTTAATTATTATATTTACAGGTATGATTATAGCTGGATTTAATCAAGGATCAAATTATCTTTTAGTAGCCCAGACTCCCTCCACATTTGCGCTTGCCTGTATGTATCCAATAGGCACTGTTATATTGCCAGGTAGTAGATATTGTGCATAACTTGCTGACGATGGGTAATAGCTTTCACTATTTAAGTCAATAATCTTTTTCAATCCGGCATTGGCAAGTCCCGTTAATGCCAAATATTGGTCGAATTTGCTCAAAGCATCTGCAAATGCAGCTTTCCTTGCCTGGGAAAGAGCAGTTTATGGGTTGCTTGAGTAAAATTGCACTGAGTTGATTTCCACATTGACGTTACTGATACTTTTGAGGATATTCCCCAGATTGGACAGATTACTCACTGTCAGAATGATTGTTTGTTGAGCGCTTTAACCGATCACCTGATAAGGATAGATAGAGTAGTTGATTTGTTAAGTGAGAGATATAGATGATGTAGAGTAATCGGTAGAAGGGATGCTTAAAGAATTAAAGATTGCTACTAAAGCCTGGACTAAAGTATTGACTTGAGAGAGAGCAGCCGCTGAGGTTGTAGCGTTGCCGTTGGCGGTTATGCTAATTTAAGCAATATCTGGAGTTATATTAACTGAGGAAGTGCCTATAGTTGTAATTGTATTGACAGTGCAGCAATCCTCCTGGGCTTTAACGGTGATAGCCAATAAGAGAAAAACAAATATCGCCAAAGAAAAGTCTTTTATCATTTTATGATATAATAATTGAAAAATATAGTAAATTTCATCAATTTATAACTGTTGTTTATTATTCATAATCAATAATTCGAAATAGCCTAAATTATTAGTTAATTTAATATTATCTCCGTTTTTGATTTCAAAGTATCAGGCAACATACTTAATGCCTTTCAGCTTCTCTAGTTAATTTTGTTTTGGAAAATTGGCTTTGATAAATTTGATGCTACTTTTATTTTGTTGTCGGCTAGTCAATATATAAACTACCAGTTGCTACTTTTTTCAATTATGGGTAGGATAAATGTAGTAAAAGAATCAATAGATAAATATGCTGATTGAAATGATAGATTATTAGTGATCACTCATATTTGATGCTTGGGTTTTCTTGCAATAGTAGTTTATTTGGAGTATATCGAAGTCACTGTTTATTTTGGTTTCACCAACTCCATCACTGAATCATACCTTCTCTGATACTCTGATTGACCAGTCTTGATTTCTTCGTTTGTTTTTTAATTGACTAAGTGATCTTTTCCCCCAATTGATAGTTGAGCCTCTTTCACAATGGTGTAAGCTTTAAATTGGCTGCGGTAATTAGTGACCCTCATCCTGTCATCGTTGGGGTTGGCTAAATATAAATGTGCAGGTTTTGTTCTTTGTTTATTTTATTTGTTGTAGATTGTTCCATTTTTCCCCATAAATTATTTCTAAATTATTTCATAATTACCTGATAGTTGGATGTGGGGTTTAAAGCCCAATTCATTTTTAAAAACCAAGAGTTATTCTCCTTTGCCTTTACAATCTTTTATAGACTACGACCTTGATAGGCGTTTTGATAAAAACTATTACTGGAGATATTGGGCAAGTTAGAAAATCCAGATGAAGTGTTCTATTATTTTCTGAATTATTGCAGTTACTTTTCAACAGTAGGGTGACTGAATTCATGATTATTTTTGAGGGGAGTAAAACTTTTGTTGTAGGATGAAACATTTTTCCTGTCGGCGAAGGGACTTGGGTTGAGGTGGTCCCTCTTGCAATGAGCAGCAACTTGATCGAGGGGGCGATTGTTTATTCCGGAATTGGAAAGTTCGTCCTATATTCTTTGACATAATTTCAATTTGGTTAGCTCTTCCATACCTTCTATAATATATTATGATTTCATTCTAAGAAGAACAAATTATACATTATAGCTACTTCCCCGTAAAATGCCATCATAAATCATCTTAAAGATTATAGCTATACATAATCACTTCTATTCAGTCTAAATAGATGAATCTTCTCTTCTGAAGCTGCATTTTTAGACACTGAGCATATATCTTATGTCTGACTGTGTTTATTGAAGCTATAGGCACTTAAAGTACTTTGGCTATTGGCTTACGGTAAAATTTTGTTTTAATTTCCTCAGAAAGTTTATCAATTATTGCCTTCACTTTAGGAATCGCCAATGCAGAACGTCGACTCATAACTTTGTCCTCCTCTTCCTTATCAACAAAACCAACTTGATCAATAAAATTTAGACCCAAAGCTTCAGCTTGTCTCCTTGTAACGACTCCATCTCCAGAAGAGTTATTATCATGACTTTTATCTATCTTTTTAGTGTTGTTGATAACAAAAGGTGCTTCAGCTGTACCAAAATCGAATTGCTCTGCTTCTTCAGTGAAGTTGTGGTCATTCTAAAAGCTTTTGATATTTATGAGCTAGTCTGCGCTCTTTGATTGTTTTTTCTTTTCCCCTCTTAAATTCAACTATGATCTTATCTTTTCAAAGATAACCCTCTTGAATGTGTTATTCTCTCCAGGCTGCTTATTTTCTACCTGAGAAGAAAATGATGTATGTGTCTAAGAGGTCGTTAAAATTTTTAATAAACTTAGTTCAGATGCATTTGATATTTCACATTAGCCATTCATATTTACATCAACTGTGGGCTGTTTAGTTGTTTTTTTGATAGATTTACCTTGTTGCTATTTGAAGTGCTTCTTTTCCCTCAAAAGTTAAAGTTTGCTTTTCCTGCTAGGATGATAACAACAAGAAGAGAAAACTTCACTCTCTTAGCCCTCAGCAGCAATTTTGGTGATTTGATCAATTTGGGCAAATTTTGAGGAAAGATCAGATGTGGAGTCATCGCTAATTAATACGCTATCGATATCAATGATAGGGCTTTTGATAGCAAATTGGTGATGCTGATTGGGAAGGACTCCGAAATATAGTTACTGATTAATTTTGGCCTACATCTTGCCCAATTAATAGGAATAAATTGCAATTATGGAATAAAAAAGAGTGTTAAAATCATTTATAAATTTGAGCTAATTATCAGTTTATCAATATTATGAGCCATGCTAAAATCACTTACTTTTTATATATACTGATTAGTCTGAGT
>Ga0302268_1000223_pt1 | contig 36735 bp, 32 predicted proteins | sample III_Bog_E2_1_FD_194554 | JGI IMG/M metagenome (GOLD analysis project Ga0302268, IMG submission 194554) | Peat permafrost microbial communities from Stordalen Mire near Abisko, Sweden - III_Bog_E2_1 | ecosystem: Environmental > Terrestrial > Soil > Wetlands > Peat | place: Sweden: Abisko... | reverse complement strand
GGTACGTGCTGTAGGTACTGCTATCGGAGCCAATCCAATAGCCTATTTGATCCCATGTCATCGTGTGATCCGTACGGATGGTACACTAGGTGGCTTCCGCTGGGGAATGGAGTGTAAAAAGAAGATGCTGGCGTACGAAAAAATATAAGAATTCTTTTTTCTCCTTCAAAATTAATTCTTAAAAGGGCCATTATCAGGTTGAATAATTTCAACCTGATTTTCTTTGATTAAATTAAACTGCTCTTAAGAATTAGATAGAACATAAGTAATAGAAAATAAATAATGTCCTGTAATTTTTAATAATACTTGAGAAATTCATAGCTCTATTAACTACACGCCAACCATCTACACTTGGAGAGGGCAGGGGTGAGGTTGGATTTCTGAAATTAATAAATTACGACATTATATATTTTTCCAATTATTTAAATACAAATTTTTATTAGTCTATTTATCAAAAAATGTAACAGCATTTATTGCATGAGGATATAACCATATAAATGTAATTGCAAGTATGACCAGATGAATTGTATAGTCCATCACAACTACTAAATTATACTTTACTTCGTTTTTATTAATAAATCTGACTTTTAATTTCCCTGTAAAATAATCGACTCCTAGATGGAGTACTCCATTTAGTAAACTATATTCAATGCCTTGAATAATTGTTAATCCAAGCAATATCGGACTGAAAACCAAAAATATTAATGTATACATGCCCACGTGTTGTAAGAGATAAATAAACTTTTCCCTTTTCAATTTACTTATCCTATTAGTTTGTAGAAAAAAACCGCCAAAAATATGCAATAAAAAAATGATAATAAATGATTTATACATAACTTTAAGTTTTTAAGAATTAATAATATGGAATTAGCTATTTCACATGCTTTTATTTCTAGGTTTAGAAAATTATAATGTATTTAATTAAGAAAAAATAGCTGATCATTAAAATCGTTAAATGCAATGTGTAATCAATTCCTACAGTTAAATTGAATTTTAATTTGTCTTTTTCAAAATACTTGTTTTTAAATTGTCCGGTACTGTAATCAATAAAAAAGTGTAATACTCCATTAAATAAACTAAATGCAAGCCCTTGCAAAAAAGTCAAATGGAGTACTAACGGACTGAAAACGATAAAAAACAACGTATAAAGGCTTACATGATAAAACAGATAGCGTTTCTTTTCGCGCTTTAGTTTGCTTAACTCTTTACTTTGCATGAAATACCCTGCAACAAAATGCATTACAAAAATTAAAATGAAGTCTTTTAACATAATAATAAGTTTTTATTGATTTTTAATAGAAATAAAATTTCAATATCATATTTATGTAATTATTATGGAACAAATGTATAATATATTTTATTTGATTGTAATACAATTTACGATATAATACATGTTATTAAACTATCTTTTAGATACATAATGTCTATTTGACAATTTCATTTAATATAGAGGACGAAAATTTAAAAGAAGAAAGCGAAGTAGTAGCATTGATGGAAAAATACAGTTAGTTTGGACATTACAATTATTTTGTACAACATTTTTATGTTATGAAATAAAGTTAAATATATTTTGATAAAAAGATTAAATATAAAAAAAAATTGTATTTTTGCTGAATGAAATTATTAATAACTGAATAAAATTTATGGAAATTCATCAGCAAACCACTAAATCTTATTTTAAGATGCTTTCAATTATCCATCTCTTTTTAGTCTTGGGTATTGTTTTATTTGGATTAGTGGTGATATTTATTATTACAGATTTTCAACATCCGGATAATGACTCCGGTCTGGCAAAACTATTTGTTTATTTAGTCCCCGGAATGGTCATTGCCGGAATTGTAGCCAGCAATATGATTTCTACTTTCAGGTTGAATGCTTTAAAAGAAAACAATGATTTGAATGTAAAACTGAAAGGATACAGTGAAGTATTAATCATTCGGTATATGCTCCTCGAATTTCCGTCTTTATTTGCACTTGTTGTCATATTTATGACGTCCAATATGAATTATTTAGTGTATGCCGGATTGCTGGTCGTATTATTGATCATAAAACGACCAACAATAAAACTTGCTATTGCTGATCTGAAACCGGATCAAAAGGAAATATCTTTTTTAGAAGACCCGAATTCAATTATTAACTGATTATTTCCTTATCCCGATAATTTAAAAGAAGCAGTACAGCTGGTTTTAGTTTGAAGAAGAAAATCTAAACACAAGAGTCGCAAATGTTTATTAAAAAATTCATGTTGATGACTACAATCAAAAAGAACACAAAAGAATGTTTCAGAATAGTATACATATTTTGTTAAGAATTTATCCTTTTGTTTTCTTTTGAGGCTAATGTAGTTGTTTCTCTTGTTTTGTGTTTATTTCTTTTGTATTTAGTTGTGCCTTTTATTTATTCTATTTTTGTGTCTTTTTGTGCCATTTATGGTGAGAAATTTTTATTTTAATACTCCCACAACAAACCAGGTAGAACCAAAGAAGCAATTCATTATTAACTTTCATAGAATTATCAATTTTATTCATTAAACTCAACATCAAATGGAATCAATTCCTTACATTGTTATTGGAGTATTTGTTTTAGTTGTTATTGGCGCCGGTTTTGTAACCGTCAATCAGGGCAATGTGGCGGTTATTACCGTTTTTGGAAAGTACAGGCGTATAATGGCTCCGGGTCTTAACTTTAAGATACCGTTGGTTGAAATGGTGTACAAACGCATCAGCATCCAGAACCGTTCGGCAGAACTGGAATTTCAGGCAGTATCCCAGGATCAGGCCAACGTTTATTTCAAGGCTATGTTACTTTATGCGGTATTTAATCAAACGGACGAAACGATTAAAAACGTCGCGTTTAAATTTGTGGACGAACGTAGCTTCATGCAAGCCTTGATCCGTACTATCGAAGGTACGATCCGTAGTTTTGTGGCTACCAAGAAACAGGCAGAGATCCTTGGACTCCGTACTGAAATTATCCTTGAAGTGAAAAAACATCTGGATGATACACTGGAAGAATGGGGTTTCCATATGATTGATATTCAGTTGAACGATATTACTTTTGACGATGAAATCATTAAATCCATGTCACGTGTTGTGGCCTCGAACAATCTGAAGGCAGCTGCTGAGAATGAAGGCCAGGCCTTGTTGATTACCCGTACAAAAGCTGCTGAGGCTGAAGGAAATGCCATTAAAATATCTGCACTGGCCGAAAAAGAAGCTGCACAACAACGTGGACAGGGGATTGCCTTGTTTCGCGAAGAAGTGGCCAAAGGAATGGCACAGGCAGCGAAAGAAATGACCGAAGCCGATTTAGATGCCTCCTTCCTGTTGTTCAGTATGTGGACGGAAACCATTAAACATTTTGGGGAAACAGGTAAAGGGAATGTTATATTCCTTGATGCTTCCACCGACGGCATGCAAAAAACCGTGAACCAAATGATGGGTTTGATGAAAACGAAAGAACAGGCCGAATAAGTTCATTCTATTCTGTAGAAACTGCTTCTGAAAGATTTTTTGGAAGCGGTTTTTTTATCCCCGCAGATCATCAATCCCTGAAGGATAATCCGGTTATTTAGTATCATGGTACAGAAACGGAGGAAACCGGATGAGTACATAAAATAACATGATACCTGTGCGTCTGAGGAATATATTTAAGTGAAATATTTTATCAAAATTTATAAGCTATTACTATATAGTACTTTCAATAAAATGGAAGTTTTTTTTTATTTAAAGAAAACATACTGTAAAAGAGTAAAGATATAAATAAAGTTAATGTAGCAATTGAATTTATAATATTGTATGGTTTATAAAATAAACCTATTAATATTTCTGAACAATTTAATTCAGTTATCAAATCACAATTATTTTTTTAAATAAATTCAATATGGAAGCTAAAAATTTAAATGAAAAAGAAAGTTTAGAACTGATTTCGCAAATGATCAGAAATTCACGGCTAAAGTTGGAAGATGGAAACGGAATACCATTTCTTATCTGGGGTTACACCACTTTTTTTGTTTCCCTGCTGGTTTTCTTATTAGTGAATACTACAGGAGACTATCATTATTTTTGGTTCTGGTTTCTGATTCCTGTAATCGGTTCAACAGGGATGTTTATCTCCAGGAAGAGTATTGTAAAACATGCCAGGAATTTTATTGATCGTGTAATCGGTAATATATGGTTTGTAACAGGTATTGCAGCATTTTTAATTTCTTTTTGTGCGATCTATTTCCAGATACCCATACTTACCACAATGTTTCTGATAATGGGAATGGGAACGGCTTTGACAGGGCTGGTTATAAAGTTTAGACCCCTCATTATTAGTGGCTTCATTGGAATGGCAAGTTGCATCGTGCCATTTATTATACAGGGAAATGAGCAAATAATTGTTTTCGGAGTCATTTACCTTGCTATGATGGTTATACCCGGGCACATACTTAATTATAAAGGGAAGAAAAAAGATGTTTAAAGAACTCAATCCAATCCTTCATTCTGAACTACGGTTAGGTATTATGTCAATACTTCTATCCGTGGAAGAAGCTGATTTTGTGTTTATACGCGAAGAGACAGGTGCTACTGCCGGTAACATCAGCGTTCAGATAGAAAAACTCAGTGAAGCAGGCTATATTGAAGTGAAAAAAGGATTTGTCGGGAAACGTACCCGGACAGTTTGTAAAATAACAGAGATAGGAGTAGATGCTTTCGAAGAATATGTGGAAGCACTGAAAAGTTATTTAGAGATAAATCGTTAAACTGATTTATTGGTTTAAAAGGATAAGAAAATAAATTGAGTTTTTTTCTTCTTTAGTTCTACTTTACCAAAATTAAGAACGAACCATCCCGATAGCTATCGGGATTACAATTGAAGGACACAACAGAAATCATATTTTCAACCAGCTTCCTAAGGATATAATCTTAAAATACAGTCAGGTATTTTACTTTTGTGTATTTTTTACTTCTGTATTTATATCCTTTTATATCCTTTTGTATCCTTTTGTGATCCCGATAGCTATCGGGATGGTTTTAATTATTTGTTTAATTTTAATTTAGCAAAGTAGAATTTGTCTCATCAAAATCAAATAATCAAAATGAAAGCAATCCGGGCAATTTACAGTCATATGTTCATTTAGGGTTCCCTCGTGGTTCCCTTAGGTTTCCCTTTGAGTCTCCTTTACAAGGCTAAAATATCAAAAAGAAACTGATATGGGTTTATCTACAGCAAAATGGTATTTGCTGCAAAAGGGATAAATGTTATTGGTGGAGTTGATTATTGAATCGGGTAGCACAATGGATAAAGTTGATTCAATACTCTTGCAAAAATAGGAATTATTTTTTATTTCAGATCGTTATTCAGGTAAATTTTTCGAAATAAGTTATAGGAATTAAATGAGTATAAAAATTTAAATCACTATGTAGCAAGTTATTTTACATAATAACATAAATAACATTAAAATAATTGTTACAGATAATAATAATATCTTAACTTTGGCTTTTTTTAAGGAACTATAAATATGTTGTCAGCATTGATCTTTAGATGGTTGCATACATCAAATGGATGACCCCGGGCAAAAGGAACATGTCGGGTAAACCATTAAGAAAAAACAATCAGGAATTCTTACTTGTTACCTGAGCAATCAATCCATTGAAACTACATTGAAGAAGTATTTTAATTTAATTTCAAGTATAAACTCAATCAACTATTAAAAAAATGAAAGCATTTATCTCAACAGTTTTTTTAGCTCTTTTGGGCATTTCAATCCAGGCACAAACGCCGGTTACCCTTAAATTAAACCTCGAAAAGGGGAAATTGTACACGATCAAATCCACGAGTAAACAAGCAATTCAACAAACAGCCAACGGCCAGCAGTTTTCCATTGATGTGTATTCAAACAATGTAACCAGTTACAAAGTTTTAAAACAGGAAAATGATGTAATGGACATTGAATTTAAATTTGACACGATTGCATCAAAAATCAGTTCGCCAATGTTTAACAAAGAAACAAATTCGGCAAAAGCCGGTGGCAATGATCCTCTGGAGAAAATTATGCACAAAATGAGTACGTATAAAATTATAGCAAAAATCTCAACTGCAGGAAAATTCATTGATTTTGTTAATTACGCGAAGTTTAAAGACAAAGTACTTTTTGTCCTGGATTCCATACCTGCCTCCCAAAGGGATCAGGCAAAAACGCAGGCAGATGGGGTATTAAAAGAATCGGCTGTAAAAAGTATGGTTGAACCTTTATTTGCTTATCTGCCCGAAACACCTGTGAAAAATGGTGATAACTGGGAAACATCATTCTTCATGGTGACAAGCAATGTGTCATTGATGGCGCAAAATTCATATAACCTAAAAAACGTGGAAAATAATCTGGCGTCAGTAACAGGTAAAACCGAAATTGAATCCCTGCCTTCAAACGATCCAAATGCTCAAATGACTCAGGAATTAAAAGGAACAATGACTTCAGATGGTACCATTGACCTATCTTCAGGACTTACAGTGAAGAATACCTCAAAAGGACATATTGAAGGAATAACTACTATGAAAAATAATGGCAATGAGATGAAAATACCAGTTGTGGTGGATTCAGAATCGGAAACCATTATGTTGAAATAACAACATAGGATCAATTGTCAATAATATACAGGATGATGAATAAAATTCTCATAGTACTGTTATGTCTTGTTGCCTCAAATTTGCATGCAAGGCAAGTAATTACGGGGAGCCTTACCGACAAAGAGACCGCCAAACCTGTGGAAGGGGCCAGTGTGGTGTTGCTGCAGTTACCTGACAGTATCACCGTTGAAATGACGAAGACTAATTCGGACGGGCTTTTTGCCTTTTATAAAGCTGATACCATCAAAACGTATTGTGTCAGGGTTAAACACCTGGTATACAAAACACGGTTGATTGTTGTTCCTAAAAAGAAAGGCATGATGAATAATCTGGGAGCTATAGCTCTGGAACCGAATACCTATACCTTTAAAGAGGTTGTGGTGAACGGATCAAAAGTAAAAGTGACCGAATTGGGTGACCGGACAATTTATGGAATACCCGATGGCATAAAAAAAACATCCACAGATGGACTCGATGTGCTTCGGAAAGTTCCCTCAGTGCAGGTTGATTATTTAAATGAGAACATCACCGTCAATGGAAAATCGAATATTAAAATTGAAGTGGATGGGGTAACCAGGGATAAGGAATACCTGAAACGGTTGCATCCTTCACAGATAGATAAGATGGAGGTTATTACAAGTCCTTCGGGCAAATATGATGCCGATGTAGATGCTGTTATTAATATTGTAACAAATCCGGCAATGCGCTTTGGCCTTAAAGGATCGGCAAGTGCTATGGCTTTACCGGTTGGCCTGGATGCTTATATTGGCAGGGTAAATGCTAGCCTTGATTATGGGCTGGAAAAAATATCCTATTATATTGCTGCCAATGGAATGCTTCAAAAATTCAACATTAATTCTGATTTGGACAGGATTGCAGGGGGGAATGAATTGAACAGAATGGATAATATGGGTTACAATGGGAATAATAAAAATGTTAATGTCGGGTTGATTTATGATCCCAATGAATTAAATGATATTAATCTGAATATTTCTTATAATGGCAATCTGACTAAAATCGACGGGGATGCCTGGAATTACAATCATTCGGATAATACATTAAATAGTATTTTCAGGTCTTATTCCAATTCGGACAACAATACCGATGGCATTACCTCATCCCTTTTTTATAAACATAAGTTCAATAAAAATACCCAACACGGTTTTGAAGTGGAACTGAATTATTACAAAAGTCTGGATAATACTGCATCAACAGATTTCCGGAATGTAAATTACAATCCGAAGGATACTACCGCTCTTCTCCCGTACCCATTATGGCAAAATCAAAAAAGCTGGACCAATACCCAAACATTTACAGGACAGACAAACTATACTTTACCTTTCGACAGTGTCTATTCATTTAATATAGGGGTAAGTTCCAATTTTAATAAATACACAATAGACAATACAAGTACACTTGCTCTTTCCCCTAATTTGATTTTCTCAGAATTGCGGTTTGGAGGGTATGCCGAATTGTCGAGGAATTTCAAAAAGGGGAGTGTAAAGATCGGTTCGAGGTTTGAGACTTCCCATGTGGTTATTAATTCAATGGAAGGAAGCAATTATTTTTCACCCCTTCCGTATGCGAATGGTTTCTTCAAGTTTGATGACAATAACAGCATTAAACTGGCCTATTCAAGGAGGGTTATCAGGCCGACAGCATCACAACTGAACCCTTTGGTAAGCCTTGTCGATAGTCAAACGATCAGTAAAGGCAATATTCATCTTGTGCCGGCTTACCGGGATAATTTTCAGTTTACTTACAACAAAAAGGTCACAGTCGGGAAAGTAACTGTCAACCTGGCACCCCAGTTGTTTTACGAGTATAAAACAGGGCTTATCCAAACAATCATTAGCCAGGTGGGTACTACCAATGTGTTTGAAAGTATGCCTGAAAATGTGTCAAACGGATCTGAGGCCGGAGCCGGTCTTTCAGTTAATTCGCAAATTGGTAGTGTTTTGTTTAATTCTAATTTCAGGTATTCTTTTAATCATATTGACAGGTACCTCAATCAGATTGACCCTACAAACCAACAAACATGGAACTGGAATTCGTTTATGATGTTCCCTTTGCCGTTGGATCTGAAGTTTATTTCCATGTTTAATATTAGCGGACCTGTATTGGATGGACAAACGGAAACGTTGAATTCACCTTTCTATATGGTAGGCTTGGTCAAACAGTTTAAGAACAACAGTACCCTTACTGTTATTTCGTTTAACCCTTTTGCAGGTAAATTCTTTGATAGCACGGCAACCCTTCGGAATAATTCAGTTTATCAACAGACAGACACATATATGAAAACGACAGCTGCCTTTGTGTTGGTATACAGTTATAATTTTAAGGTTGGGAAAAGCATTGAGAAACAAAAACATAATGTGGATCAACCGGTTGAAGAAAATGTTATAAAATTACCTTTCTAAACCTGGCTGATTAGTGGGTTATGCAAAATGGTGGTTTTTTGAAGTATTCAAACTTCAGAAACCACCATTTTTTTTAAACAGGATTAAATTCTTTGTTCAATTAGAGTTAGAAATGAAAGGCTTTAACGTTTACATATATTCAGTTAAATAATCACAACATAGTTGTAGTTTACGTATGAATGCAATATATTTGCACGTATAAAATTGACATTATGGATACAAAGTTGACATTAAAATTAGATAAAAAGGTAATTGGCAGGGCAAAAGAGTATGCTTCAACTCATAAACAGAGTTTGTCACGCATCGTTGAATCGTATTTTCAATCGCTTGTCAATCACCCGGGATCAGATTCTGTTTCTGATGAGATAGAGATTTCTGCATTTGTGAAAAGTATGTCTACAGGCGTACATCTTCCTGCAGACCTGAACCTTAAAAAAGAGTATTCTAATTATCTTTCAGAAAAATACAAGTAAATGAGATTATTTCTGGATACAAATATTATGCTGGATTTATTAGGAGAGCGTATTCCCTTTTACGATTCCATAGCAAAGATTGCAACATTGGCTGATAAAGGGGAAATTTCTTTAATCGTTTCCGCTTTGTCTTACTCCACAGTTTTTTATTTGTTGTCTAAATATGAAGGCAAAGATAAAGTAAAGGAAAAACTACGTAAATTCATGATTATTTCTGAAATTGCAAGTGTGGATGAAATAATTGTTGAAAAAGGACTTAATTCTACCTTTCTTGATTTTGAAGATTCTTTGCAGTATTTCTGTGCATTGAAAACAGAATGTAATGTTTTGCTTACACGTAATCAAAAAGACTTCAAAGAATCTTCAATTCCTGTTATGTCGGCAGATGAGTATTTGATGAGCATCAGAAAGAAATAAAATTCAGAATTAAAAAACAAATTTCAAATTATCATTTAAAATGTTGGATTAATCACCCTATCGCCACATCAACCAATCACACTATCACCTTATCATCACATCACCCTATCATCACATCATCTCATCACCACATCACCACATTATTACATCATCACATCAGCTCATTATCACATCACCACATCATCATATCACCACATTATCACATCATTAAATCAGTCTTCCCTCCACCTCTTAGTCAGATCACCAAAAGCATCATTACGTCTGTCGCGAAAGAAAGGCCATATACGACGAACAGATTCTGTTTGTGAAAGATCAATGTCCACAATCATATTTTCTTCATCGTCAAATGATGCCTGTTCCAGGATTTCACCCTGAGGACCCGCAACAAAACTATTTCCCCAGAATTGAATGCCACTGGTTGTTCCCGAAGGATCTGCTTCAAATCCAGTTCGGTTGCACGAAACAACCGGAATCCCGTTTGCAATGGCGTGTGCCCTTTGTGATATTTGCCATGCATTGGCCTGCCGTAATTTCTCTGCTTCCGTATCTGTACTTTCCCAACCGATGGCGGTAGGGTAAATAAGTATTTCTGCCCCTGCCATCGCCATTAACCGGGCAGCTTCGGGATACCATTGATCCCAGCAAACCATGACACCCAGTTTCCCGACAGAGGTTTGGATCGGCTTAAAGCCCAGATCACCGGGAGTGAAATAATACTTTTCATAATAGGCAGGATCATCCGGAATATGCATCTTCCGGTATTTACCGGCTATGGTTCCATCTTTTTCAATAACAACAGCCGTATTATGATACAATCCCACCGTACGTTTTTCGAATAAGGAAAGGACCAATACAACCTCTAATTCCTTAGCCAGCTTTCCAAAGTATTCTGTAGAAGGGCCCGGAATGGTTTCCGCAAGTCCGAATACTGCCGGATCTTCTGTCTGGCAAAAATAAAGTCCGTTGTGGAGCTCCTGCATGACTATCAGTTTGGCTCCTTTAGCAGCACAGGTACGGATATTCCGTTCCAGATTGGAAATGTTTGCTGATATGTCCCATGTATTGGATTGTTGGATAAGGGCTATTTTCATGTTTATACACTTGAAGCGTTAAATCCATCAAATATTGAGTGGATTTCTTTAATATTCTCTATATAAATGTCAGTAGTTAACCAATTTAGTTTCTGCTTTAATTTCATTAATCTTGTTGACATTTCATTCTTCTTTTGTTTAGTTATGTCTTCCTCTACCCAAGCGATAATCATTAGTTGTTTGTTTACGTTCGAAATGATTTCCTCAGATTTTTGCCAAAAAGGTGTTTTAATAGTCCTGTTAAAACCTGCAACTATAGCAACAGTATCTCTTACTTTTTGAGCAACTTCAGTAGAAAGTTCCTCCATGCTATTTAAAAGCCTGTTCTGTACACTTAATTGATTTCCAAAACCTTTGAAAGACTTTATTTCAAATAGGATAAGAGTTCTTTTATTATAAATTCCAATAAAATCTACAGCTTTAGTTTCAGATAAGTGTACGTTTTTTCTAAAATCACCACCATTTACATCATATTGGCAAATATCCCAGTATTCTTCATCAAATTTAAACCTGATGCTACTTTCAATGAACTCTTTCATATTATTTATTGAGTAATTTAAAAGACTTGTTGGAATATTCTTGTTCTAAATCATAATAAGCCGCATATTCATCAAGAATTGGGTTATTATTCAATGCTATTAGCGTGTTTCCTTCTTCAATAGATATTTCGTCTTTCTCCTTTGTTATGCCGAAGAACTTTATATCCGGACAACTATCAATATGACGATATTCGGCCCGCAATGAAAGTAGGTGCGTTAAGAGATAGTCATGAGTAGCAACAAATACTTGAATATCATTTTCTGCTAACAAAATAATAAAGTCTGCAACAACTTTAATTAATGCAGGGTTAAGGTTTGCCTCCGGTTCATCCCAAAATAATACAGAGTTCCTTTCCAACTCACCATTCATTATAAGGTACATAATGGATGCTAGTTTCCTTACACCTTCTGCTACCAAATGTGCTTCTAACTTACCATTTTTGTCTTCAATATAAAATCTGTTATTTTCCTTAATGACTTTTATATCAAGACTTTTTTCAAATGGTTTGATAAGGTTTATTATAAAATCAAGTTTAGTTTCTTTAAGAAGTGGAGTATTTAGAGATTTTGCGAACTTGACATAAGTTTCATCAAACGAAATTTCTCTTTTATCTATCAACGTTAAGAATCCTTCAAATGTCGAAAACATTTCTCTGGGAGGAATATAAAGTGAACTAGTAATCTTAAAATGTTCATTGTTCTCAACATTCACTTTTACTTTAGAAGTAGAAGAAAATGTGTATGTGTAGTCCTTTTTGTCTGATTTCAGAGTTACAATGGAGTTAAATTGCCCTTTCTTTACTAGTCGGCCTAATTGATCTGGTTTAAAGTACCCAAGAAGCTTTTCAGCAATCAAATTTTCGAATCTTTCTTTTGACTGTGCGTGAGATAGTTGAATTTCATTGTTAGCATCGATTATAGCCGCTATGTTTTTAAGAATATGAGTTTTTCCCGTTCCATTTTTACCAATGAAAATATTTATTCCTTTGCTAAAAACAAATTCAGACTCACTAAAGTTAGTAAATCCTTTGAGGTTTAATTGATCTATCATAATTTAATTTTTTGTAAAATTACAATTTTACTTCGATTAGAGAAAATTATCTGTTTTCCATTTATAAAAGGCCGGGATATTGCATCGTCACACAATGCAATGAGCCATGTTGTTTGATCAACGCCATGCAATTGATACCTACTATTTCACGATCAGGAAATGCTTTTTGCAATTGTTGTTTCGCTATCTCATCTTTTGGCGAATTATAGGTAGGCATCAGTACCGCTCCGTTTATGATCAGAAAGTTAGCATAGGTTGCCGGTAGCCGTTCATTGTCAAAGTAAACTTCATCCGCCATTGGAAGTGGAATAAGCCTGTAATATTTCCCATCAGAAGTCCTGAATTGACGAAGTTCTTTTTTCATTTTCCTCAATTCGTCGTAATGTTCATCTTCAATATCATCGCATTTTACATAGGCGATGGTACTTCTGTCACAAAGCCTTGTCAACGTATCGACATGACTGTCTGTATCATCGCCTGCCAGATAACCGTGATTCAACCAAAGTACCTGTTTAAGCCCAAAATACTCTTTCAGTTTCTTCTCAATATCATCTTCGGACAAATTATTGCGGTTATCAGAAAGCAGGCATTCAGATGTTGTCAGTATCGTTCCTTCGCCATCTGATTCGATACTTCCACCCTCCAGGACAAAATCAAAACAGTTTTTATGACCAAAATCACCAAAAATTCCTGCTGTATAGAGTTTTCGTGTAATCAGATTGTCGTAATTGGCAGCAAACTTCAATCCCCAGCCATTGAAGGTGAAATCGTAAATTACCGGTTTGCCATCTTCCAGTACGGTTATTCCGCCATGATCGCGTGCCCAGGTATCATTGGTTGGCATTTCTGCAAAAGTAATCCGGGACAGGTCATCATCACCCAGGAGTTGCTCTACTTCGTCGGTATCTGCACAGACAATCAGTAAGTCCTCATGCTTAATTATCTCGCGGGCAATGTTGACAAAGCATTCGTTTACTTCGTCAAGCATGTTGGCCCAATCGGTGTTTTTATGTGGCCAGGTAAGCTGAACGAATTGTTGAACTGCCCATTCGGCAGGTAAAATCTTTGTTGTTGGTAGGTTCATAATTTACATTCTATGCATTTCCGGTTAAATCCAATGCAAAAATACAAAAAAACATCTATTTGCTACTGTAAAAACAAAAAGTCACAAAAGCTGCAACGAATTGATGCGTTTTGAGTACTTTTGTGCCGCAAAAAAATAAAATAATGAAAGATATAGTAATACTTTATTCAGGTGGAATGGATAGTTCGGTGGCCATCTATAAACATGCCGAACGTATCCGCCTGGCCGTAACATTCAATTACGGTTCGAAACATAACCTGCGTGAAATAGAATATGCAGCCAGAAATTGTAAAAAACTTGGCATTGAACATCATGTAATTGAAATAGATCTGAATAAAATGGGCTTTGTATCCGATTTATTAAAGTCGGGCGGTCCAATTCCTAACGGTCATTACGAAGACCAGAATATGATAAAAACCGTAGTCCCTTTTCGTAACGGGATTATGTTGAGTATCGCTGCCGGCATTGCCGAAAGTATCGGGTGTGATAAACTGATGATCTCGAATCATGCAGGCGATCATGCCATTTACCCCGATTGCCGTGAAGAATTTATTGAAACAATGAGCAAAGCAATCAGTCTGGGAACATACAATCATTGTCAGATCCTGGCACCTTTTACCAACCTCACCAAACGTGAAATCGGATTAATGGGAAAAGAAATAGGAGTCCCTTTTGAAGATACCTATTCGTGCTATAACGGTCAGGAAATACATTGCGGTACCTGCGGAACCTGCACCGAGCGAAAAGAAGGACTGGCTGGCTTTGATCCGACGGTGTACCTTAAGTAGGAGTGAGGAGTGAGGAGTGAGGAGTGAGGAATGAGAAAAGAGTTAAGAGTTAAGAGGTAAGAGGCAAGAGGTAAGAGGTAAGAGGTAAAGAAAGAGTAGTACAAGGAGAATGAGGAATGTGATTGAAAAAAATAAAGAAACTGATGGTCAATGGCTTTGCCCCTCTCCTTGGAGGCTGTGTAAAAATAAGATTTAAAAAGTCAAATACTTTCAAATTGAAACTTAAAGTAGAAATAAGGTAATAAGGTTTAGTCAGAATTGCATCTTGTTCTATGAGGGTTGACAAATTAAAATAAGGTTTTATCCTTTAAAAACCTTATTTTCAGGTATTAAACCTTAATAGAAAACCTGTACCCCAACAAACCAAACCTTATTCGCTTATTTAAAAAGAAGATAAACTTTCAAATTGTAAAAATTTATTTCAACTGTTTTCCTTTTTACACAGCCTCCCTGGGAGAGGGGACAGGGGGAGAGGTCGGTATTTCAAAGAAGTAAGAATTAATTAGTAAAAGTGTAAACAAATTTCAGGACAATACAAGGTAGTAGGTAAGTTTAATGTCTATTAATAACGTCTTTAATAAAAACCTTATTTTTGTTTTTTCACCCTTAGTAGAAATGTTAAGCGATAACTATCTTGCCCTTATTCCATTATTTTTTTCAGTTTCATATTGTAAGTTTTTTAAGAGAAAGATTAAAGAAACAAGAAACAAGACTTTCGGGAATTAAGGAGTAAATACCGGATTAAAAAAAGATAGAAGGAATAAGTTTTTTCAGATTCATAAAAAACGACTATTTTTGTATAAATGTAATCTATTCAACAAATCATCTCAATCATTAAAAAAATGGGAAAAGTATTGATTATTGGCGCCGGTGGCGTAGGAACTGTAGTTGTAAACAAGGTGGCACAAAATCCGGATGTATTTACTGAAATCATGTTGGCCAGTCGCACCGTGTCAAAGTGCGATAAAATAGCTGCGGATATTAAAAAACGGTTTGGTGTAGATGTAAAAACAGCACAGGTTGATGCAGATAATGTACCGGAATTGGTCAGGTTGCTGAATGAATACAAACCTGAACTGCTCATCAACGTGGCACTCCCGTATCAGGACCTGAACATCATGGATGCCTGCCTAGAAAGTGGCGTAAATTATCTTGACACTGCCAACTATGAACCAAGGGACGAAGCTCATTTTGAATACAGCTGGCAATGGGCATACAAAGATAAATTTGAAAAAGCAGGTCTTACTGCAATACTGGGTTGCGGTTTTGACCCTGGAGTGACCAGTATTTATACTGCTTATGCTGCAAAACATCATTTTGATGAAATCCAATACCTGGATATCGTGGATTGTAATGCCGGTGACCACCATAAAGCATTTGCCACCAACTTTAATCCTGAAATCAATATCCGCGAAGTTACGCAACGTGGTAAATACTGGGAAAACGGACAATGGGTGGAAACAGAACCCCATGAAATCCATAAAGCTCTGAATTACCCTGAAATCGGGCCAAAAGAATCGTATGTAATTTATCACGAAGAACTTGAATCGTTGGTGAAAAACTATCCAACCATCAAACGTGCCCGTTTCTGGATGACATTCGGACAGGAATACCTGACACATTTGCGGGTAATTCAAAATATAGGTATGGCCCGTATTGATGAAGTGGAATATAACGGTCAAAAGATTGTGCCTATCCAGTTTCTGAAAGCTGTATTACCTGATCCCGGCGAACTGGGTGAAAATTATACAGGACAGACATCCATTGGTTGCCGTATTAAAGGATTGAAGGATGGAAAAGAAACAAGTTATTATATCTATAATAACTGTAGCCATGAAGCCGCTTACAAAGAAACAGGTGCACAGGGTGTCAGCTATACGACAGGCGTACCGGCCATGATTGGTGCCATGATGTTCTTCAAAGGCCTATGGCGCAAACCAGGGGTGTATAATGTAGAGGAATTTAATCCCGATCCGTTTATGGAACAACTCAACAAACAAGGATTACCCTGGCATGAATTGCATGATATTGATCTGGAATTGTAAATTTCTTAATTATTCAGGAGTATAAATATCTTACAAACCAAAATAATTTAGGCCCAAGGCGTAATATATGGAGTAGAAGTCCGGATATTGGCGTAAAATATGGAATTAAAGTCCATATTTTACGCCATTATTTGGACTTCTTAATTTATTCTATTACTTTTGTCGAGTCATATAAAAAGATCTATTTCAATTTTAAATGAAAAACAGGGAAATATCAATTAATCTGTTGCAAAAAAGCACATCTACATTCGGTCGAATTATGGTGGTGACAGGTGCACGTCAAACAGGAAAAACAACTTTAGTAAAAAAACTCTTTCCTGATTATGAGTATATAACGATTGAAGATCCGGTATTGCGAAATGTTTATAAAGGACTAAGTGCACAACAATGGAAAACACTTTACCCGAATGCAATCCTTGATGAGATACAAAAAGAACCCGGTATCATTGAAAGTATAAAAGCAACGTATGATCAGTGGAAAGAGCCACGATACATTTTGTTAGGTTCCAGTCAGTTACTCTTAATGGAAAAAGTGCGTGAAAGTCTGGCAGGAAGATGCACGATTATGGAAATATATCCTCTGACTTTGCCAGAAATTCGTACGAATAGCTGGAATGAAGATGTTTTAGAATCCTTTTTCCAACAAGAACTAACAGCAAATTTCACCGGAGAATACTTGCCTTCTTTTTTATTAGACAAAAACAGAACGGAAAAATTACAGGCTTATAATTATTATCTGCAATTAGGAGGTTATCCGGCAGTTAGTGGCACTGATGAAACATTGGATGAAAAATATGAATGGCTTCAAAATTATGTCAGGACCTATCTGGAAAGAGATGTCAGGGATTTGGCTTCTTTCCGTGACCTGGAACCATTTGTAAAATTACAGCAATATTTAGCATTGAATACGGGTAACCTGATAAATGCTTCGTCCATTGCTAAGCAATTGGGCATAAGTATTAAAACAGTTCAGAAGTATATTAAGTATTTTGAAATAAGCTATCAGGCCATAGTTTTACCTTCATGGTCCAAAAATTCAACTAAGCGGTTGGTTAAAACTTCGAAAGTTCATTATATGGATCAGGGTGTTGTTCAGGCCATTTTACATAAACGTGGAGGTATGACAGGTAATGAGTACGAAAGTGCCATTATTTCAGAAATATATAAACAAGCAAAAAATGTACAATCGCAGGTACAATTTTATTTTTTACGTACACACGACAATAAGGAAGTGGATTTATTGCTCGAATTCCCTGACTGTTATTATGCCTTTGAAATTAAAATGGCTGCTAAAGTCAGCCGGGGAGATGCAAAACATTTATTCGAATTGGAAGAAATTCTGGATAAACCTTTAAAAAAAGCGTTTCTTCTTTCTAACGATCCGGAAACAAAATACTTTGATAAACAAACAATCGCTATTCATTCAGCAATGTTTTTAGGATAATTGATTTTTAACAAAGGAACTGAAAGTCATAATCTCATTGAGTATAAAAATCATTACCTTTGCACCCAAAATTAATGAAGAATGGATTACACGAAAATACCCTCCCCCTGTTTTGTTCTGGATGAAGTTGCATTCCGTAGAAACCTGAAACTGATCAAATCGGTTAAAGACAGGGCAGGAGTAGAGATCATACTTGCCTTTAAGGCTTTTGCCCTGTGGAGCGTTTTCCCGATTGTCCGTGAATATATTTCCTGTTCCACTGCCAGTTCACTGGCAGAAGCCCGTCTGGCTTTCGAGGAGATGGGTAGCCCCGCTCATACTTATTCCCCGTCATATACCGACAAGGAATTTCCTTCCATTATGAATTGCAGCAGCCACATTACCTTTAATTCATTAGCCCAGTTTGAACGGTTTTATCCGCAAACCCAATTTAACAATATCTCTTGCGGTTTACGGATCAATCCCGAATTCTCGGAAGTGGAAACAGATCTGTATAATCCGTGTGCACCGGGATCAAGACTCGGAATAGTAGCTGATTTACTGGACGATAAACTACCTGAAGGAGTGGAAGGATTGCATTTCCATACATTATGCGAATCATCCTCTTATGACCTGGAAAAGACATTGAAAGTAGTGGAAGAAAAGTTCGGAAAATACTTTTCGCAAATTAAGTGGCTCAATATGGGTGGCGGTCATTTAATGACCCGTGATGATTATGATGTTGAACATTTAATTTCACTCCTGAAATCATTTAAAGCTAAGTATCCGCATCTTCAGATCATTCTCGAACCAGGAAGTGCTTTCGCATGGAGAACAGGTGTATTGGTTTCAACGGTAGTAGATATTGTGGAAAATAGAGGTGTTAAAACAGCTATGCTTGATGTATCCTTTGCCTGCCATATGCCCGACTGCCTGGAAATGCCCTATAAACCTTCTATCGTTGGTGCTTCAGACGCAATTCCCCGCAGGCCTGTCTATCGTATGGGAGGGAATAGTTGCCTGTCAGGTGATTTTATGGGCGATTGGTCGTTTGATAAGGAACTGAAAATCGGTGACAGGATAGTCTTTGAAGATATGATTCATTATACTATGGTGAAAACCACTATGTTTAATGGCGTTACGCACCCCGGAATCGGAATCTGGACAAATCAAAACCAGTTCAGATTGTTACGCGAATTTGGCTATCAGGATTATAAAAACAGAATGTCCTGATTTGCTCTCCTGTTAAGCACGGATCGTTTAATTTAAAATCAATCAGTTGAGATTTAAACTAAAAGAACTGTTTTGTGTTTTATATATAGTTAAATTCCTTTTTAGCTCTAAATGCAGTTAAAGAAATTATTGATATAATAAGTCAATAATGAAAATTACAAAAAATTCTTACTTTAATTTACATCAAAATGGAAAGATTTCAACAATTAGCAAGTTCATACTCCTGGCTATTGCCTTTTGTTATTTTTTGTCTGTTATGGGACACTCTTTGGAAATTAATCGGATTGTGGAAAGCCGGTCGAAACAATGATCTTATCTGGTTTATTTGTATTGCTGTTTTTAATACTCTTGGAATATTACCCATCATTTACCTTCTGATGGATAAAAAGAAATCTGAAAGATCAAACACTATATCCTGATTTATCAAAAGATCACAATTAACTGTTTTCCCGGACTAACTGTATTTATATTTAATCAGACCAGCATGAATTTTAAACTCATTTTTAGACTGTCACTCTTCGGATTGGCAATGGCGGTTGCAACTGTATTCTGGATTCCAGCCAATATCGAACCGCTTTTTTGGTTGGTGATATTTATTATATGTGCTTATTCTATTGCACTTAAAAGTTCTGGAAAGTATTTCCTCACCGGCTTTTGGGTCAGTATAGCAAATTGTGTCTGGATAACTGCTGCACATATAATATTTTTTCATATTTACGTGGCAAATCACTTACAGGAAGCTGATATGTTGTCTAAAATGCCTGCTTCTGATCATCCGAGATTAATGATGTTACTTACAGGACCTGTTGTAGGCATTTTATCAGGATTAGTATTAGGATTGTTTGCGTTTATTGGTTCCAGAATACTGCAAAAGAAATAAAAACAACTAAAACAGTATGAAACTTTTGGGTAATCTTATCTGGTTGGTTTTCGGAGGAATCCTTATTTCTATTGAATACCTTATTTCCAGTTTGCTATTGATGGTTACCATTATTGGCATTCCATTCGGCATCCAGACTTTGAAATTAGCTATTGTAGCTTTATGGCCTTTCGGTACTGAAATCCGGCTTAAACCGGGTAGTTCAGGTTGTTTATCGACCATTATGAACCTGATATGGCTATTTATTGGCGGCTTTTGGATTAGTCTGACCCATTTGTTTTTCGGTGTTTTATTTGCTATTACCATTATTGGCATTCCGTTTGCAAAGCAACATTTTAAACTGGCCGGTCTGGCATTGACTCCTTTTGGTAAGGAAATAAGATAAAAATAACCTTTTCTTCATTTATTCTTTATCATAAAAACTTTAGTCCATGACAAAAAACAATATAATTACTAACAGTCACAAAATAAATATATTAAATCAAGACTTTACCACAAAAGTCACAAAAGAATCACAAAAGTTAAGTTTAAATTCAAACAAAGTCAATATTAAGCACACAAAAGAACCTTCGGTTTTAATATAGCTTAAAACGCATTTATTATTTTAATTTACGTGTCAATTATTGTAAAATGCAATTGCTTTTGTGATTCTTTTGTTTCTTATGTGGTTATTCTTTATATTGTATGTTGTTCTATATGAATTAATTTTGTTGTTATTTGTTTTTTTGTCATGTACCTAGCATAAAAACCTAAAGAGTTTCGGAAAGTTTATCGTTATTGTTATACCTGATTTACCAATACTGTATTAATTTCAAGTATCTTTATGTCCTCAAATTAATAAAAGTGATCATAGATAGTCAAATGATTTATTTGTCAATCTGCAAAAGCTTAAATTTCAGTACCATGGCAATTATTAATTTTTAATTATTAATTTATAATTACTTATAACTTCAACTAAATAGATTATTATGCCTTTTTCTTCTTTAGGTTTATCTCCTGCTTTATTAAAAAAAATTGCTGAAAAAAATTATACACAACCGTATCCAATACAACTGGAGGCCATACCTGCCATTCTGAAAAGGAGAGATATTATGGGCATTGCCAGGACTGGCTCCGGTAAAACAGTCAGTTATGTTTTACCTATCCTAATGAACCTGCATGGAAATACAGTGACTAAAAACAGACATGTCAATGTGTTGGTTTTAGTGCCAACTCGCGAACTGGCGATTCAGGTAAGTGAAGTATTTCTACTTTTTAGTTCAGGTCTTCCGGAAAGGATTAAAACAATGGCTGTTTTCGGAGGCGTATCAATCAATCCCCAAATGATGGGCTTGCAGGGAGTGAATATCCTTGTTGCTACTCCCGGCAGATTGTTGGAATTAGTCGAATCGAAAGCTGTATATCTATCCGATATTGAAACATTGGTACTGGATGAAGCCGATAAAATGCTTAATCTTGGTTTCCGTGAAGAAATGAACCGGATATTTAAGCTCTTGCCCCGCAAACGTCAGAATTTATTATTTTCGGCTACATTAAACGACGATATTACCAATATCAACCAGATTATTTTACGCAACCCCCTGATCATTAAAACGGAAGAGGAAGAAGACTATTTTGAAAAAATTCAACAGTTAGGGTATTTTGTTACTGAAGAAAAGAAAGGTCCTTTGTTGCGGTATCTGATTAAAAGCAAGAACATGAAACAGGTACTTGTATTCACATCTTCAGTATATAAGGCTGATAATGTGGCTGATAAACTTCGTAAAAACGGAATCAATGCTTCTGCCATCCATAGCAAAAAGAGTCAGGGAGCCCGTAACGAAGCATTGGGTAAATTTAAATCGGGTGAACTATGTGTGTTGGTAGCAACCGATTTAATATCAAGAGGTATTGATATTCAGTTTTTACCTTTTGTGATCAATTACGAATTACCACGTTCACCAAAAGATTATATTCACCGTATAGGACGTACCGGAAGGGCAGAATCTTCGGGTGAAGCTTTATCTTTTGTCTCTCCTGAAGATCAGCATCATTTTAAAATCATTCAGAAAAAGATGGGCAAACCGGTTACTATGATTGATAGTGAACAACTGGAATTAAGAGGATACTAATTGAATGTGAATTCGGAAAATACAATTACTTACCCAAATGAATAAAACAATTTCATTGAATAATATTCAACAATAAAGATCTTTTGTATGATAAAAGAATACATCCGGCAGTCTTATCCGCTTTTTGAAAACCGGTGGAGGATCATTATTTCAATAAGCTTATTTGTTTCGTTGTTTATATTGATTTTCCAACCTTTCGGTATTTCAAATTTCAAAGGCGAATTCAAGCCTTTTTTTGAAGCCGGATATGGGATTGTTACCTTTATCGTTTTACTCATCGACTTGTTTCTTTTTCCTCTTTTCCTTGATGAATGGTTTATATCCCGGAAGTGGACTGTATTTAAACAGATGATCTGGCAAGTCTGGATCCTTTTCTCTATCGGATTGGGCAATTTTATTTATTCATCACCTTTTCTCAGGTTTTCTAACGGGTTGGATGCATTTCTGACCTTCCAGTTTTACACTTTGGTAGTTGGGATCATACCCATACTTATCATTACCATTCTTCATCAAAATTCTTTACTGTCGAAGAACCTGAAGTTAGCCGGTGAAATGAATACTGACTTACTTTCAAAAGAGTTGCTTTTACCGGATGAAAAGGTTCGAATCATGGCAGAGAATAATAAAGACAAACTGGAAATAAACCTGTCCGATTTTATTTATCTTGCATCTACAGGTAATTATGTACAGGTATTCTATTTAGTAAATAATGAACCCAGGAATGTGCTCCTACGAAATACACTGAAACAAATTGAAGAACAGGTTAAGAAATCTCCATCCATTATCAAATGTCACAGGGCATTTCTGGTCAATAAGGATAAAATAATACGCGTAAAGGGCAATTCACAAGGTCTACGTCTTATTTTAAAAGATACGTTGGAGGAAATACCTGTTTCCAGAAATTATTCAAAAAATCTGTTAGATATTCTAAACGGGTAATTGTCCTGATTTTCATCACAAAAAATATGCATTTCATCACTCCCGGAAGCATTTCATCACAATTTACTCCCATCTATCCCGATTGTTTTTAAGTTTAAATACTATCTAGTATGTTTGCAGCGTATTTTAAGCGAATGCAAATTTATTTTATAAACTCTAAAAACAGTTACAAATGAAAAAACAATGGATTTTTTTAATTGGTGTTGCTCTGCTGATAGTCGGAGTAGTTTTAAATGCCATTTATGGCGGACTCTTTAGTTCCGGGACTTACAGTCTTAATTATTTTGCTTCCGGTCAATATGCGATGGGCATTTTTGCCTCAGGGGAATTTGCTGTTGGAATCTTTTCTGCCGGAATCTTTTCAGTTGGAATCTTCTCAATCGGAATTTTTAATGTGGGATTGTATGCTCTTGGCATTTTCGTGTTAGCCTGGAAGAAAAAATATCCCGATTTGTTTAAAAAGATTTAATAGGGAGATTGATAAAAGCCGGATTGAAATTTTTAAAATTCAATCCGGCTTTTATTCGTTGGCATTCCACAAATCAGTTCTTCTTTTTCTGAACACCTTCGTCAATCAATACTTCTTTTGGTGGCATTAATAATTCATCAGGCTCAGATAGTATCTTTTCGAGCAACCGCATGGATCTGGCATAATAGAAACCGTCACAAATCCGTTCGTCAAGCACAAATTTCAAAAGTATACTTTTTTGTATTTTAACTTCCCCATTCTTTTCAAACACATTCTCCTTCGTCTTTTTCCCCATGGCTACAAACATACTGCAGGTTCCGAAATTGTACAAGTGATGGTATATTGATTCAATGCCAATTGAGCCCAGATTGGTGAGAAAAAAGCTGGTATGAAAGGGACTGGCCTGATTAAATGCTTGTGGCATCAAACCAACTTTGTCAAATTGAGTAAATAAAAAAACAACACTACGTAACAAAAAATCAGGTAAATATCCAAAGATCTTTGACAGGTTATCCGTTGAATTATCATGACTTTCTTTCAATGTGTTTGTTACTTCAATAGTTGTTTTACGAACAATATCCTGTAAAGTATCTGTTGGTAAAAAATAAGGTTTTATAATTGTTTCTTCTCCAATGTCGGACATCGAACGTTTAATGGCAATTGAAAAGTTTACATGATTCCGGGCGAATATTTTATGCCAAATTACAAACCTGTTCAGGTTGGGGCGTTGTGACATAAGCCTTACTAACGATGCCATGACCACATGCATAATCGATAAATCAGGAATATCCTCTTTATGGATTCGGATAAACGATTCAATATTGTCAATTGGCACTTTAATCTCAAAAAGTACCTGGGAATCAACACGCGATTTAAGAATAAATGGTGCAACCGAAAACATGGGATCGACATTTCGTAACCTCCAACCATCATATCGATCGCCTAATCTCCATTGAAAATAATTCAATTTATTATTTTTGTCCATTAATTTATTCTTATTTTTATTTTCGGGTTCAAAGATACGTTTTCTTTTTAAAAATATCTGAATCAAAAGGATTGAAATATTACATTATTTATTACAAAAACAAGAAGATCTTATTTATTTTAAATAAATACATAAAATGAGACATGTATTTAATTTTTTATATTAAAAAACCTTTAGTTAAAGGGTTCACTATGCTATTTTAACTTCAGGTGCATGATCTCATTTTCCTCTATCATACCGTTATCCAACATAAATCGTATGACCTGAAGTACCTTCTGTTCTTTTATATCCAGTTTTTTGACCAGCGAATTGACTGATAAAGACTCAATTGTCAAAGCCTGTTCAATAGATCGACGGATTGATTCGAATTCGTCAGTTGTCATCTTTTTGTCTCTCTTCCTCAGGCAAGTGTCACAACAACCGCAAGGATTCGTATCCTTTTCTCCGAAATACGAAAGTAACATTTGGCTTCGACAAATATTCTCTTCCTGAGCATAATCGAGTACCCCTTTTACACGGGATATATAGCGGTCGCGGCGGTCGTCATAAGCTTCCTTACCCAGTACGACACGTTCAACGGCTTCACGTTCACGGGTGAAAGTAAGAAAAGGAGTTTTCTTTCGGGGTATATAGTGTATAATACGTTCTTTTGATAATTCAACCAACTGGTCGTACACTTTATCTCGCGACCAGGCAAGTCTTTTAGCTATTGTCTCCTCGTCAATAGAAGCCAGGTCTGTAAACAACCCTGTGTAGGATCGAAGCAGGATGTGAATGAGTTTATCCTGTTCGGTATTGCTTTTTAATTTATATAAATCGTCCTTCCCAACAGTAAAGAGTACTCTTGACGAACTGTCCTGTTCGTCGGTCAATTCAATATAGCCTGCCTGTTGAAGTATTTTCAGGCAATTATAGGAGATAAGAATGGGTAACCTGAACTTGATGCAAAAATCGGCAAGGTCGAAGGCGAAGACTGCATCAAGGCCTGAACCGACACCAAGTTGTAAATAATTTCCCAGTGCCTCGTATACTTTAATCACCATTTCTTTTCCGGGAAAAGTATCTGAGACCCGTTTTTTCATTTTGGTAGCATCACTTTTGTTATAGAGTAACACTGCATATGCCTTTTGTTCATCCCGTCCCGCCCGGCCAGCTTCCTGGAAATAGGCTTCCAGTGAATCGGGAAGGTCCATATGAATAACCGTACGGACTTCCGCTTTATCAATGCCCATCCCGAAAGCATTTGTTGAAACAATTACACGTGTTTCACCCGACATCCATCCGGATTGTCTGGCATCTTTTGTTTCGTTTTTTAATCCTGCATGGAAGTTCTCTGCCGTAATGCCATTCTGATTCAGAAAATCGGCAACTTCTTTTGTCTTCTTGCGGTTGCGGACATAGACCACCGATGTGCCGGGTACGCTATTTAATATTTTAAGTAAATTCTCGTCTTTATTTTCTCCTGTCCGGACTACATAGGCCAGGTTTTGTCGGTTAAAACTTTTCCTGAATACATTCGGCTTTTTAAATAACAATTGCTTCTGTATGTCTTTCACCACCTCAGGGGTTGCGGTTGCGGTAAGGGCTAATACAGGAACATCAGGCAGGATTTCCCTGATATCGGCAATGCGCAGGTAGGACGGACGAAAATCATAGCCCCATTGCGAAATACAATGCGATTCATCGACAGCAATCATACAAACGGTAGTTTGCTTTATCTTTTCAATAAAAACCGGTGTTGCGAGCCGTTCGGGAGAAATATACAGGAATTTATAGGCGCCAAAAACAGAATTGTCAAGCGTCATCATGATTTTATCGTAGGGCATACCCGAATAAATAGCAGCTGCTGCAATCCCTCTCTTTTTAAGATTCTCTACCTGATCTTTCATCAGTGCAATCAGTGGAGTCACTACAATGCAGATCCCTTCCATGGCCATTGTCGGTACCTGAAAGGTTAACGACTTACCACCACCTGTGGGCATAAGACCTAACGTGTCATTCCCGGAAGCTATGCTGCGGATAATATCACCCTGCAGCGACCGGAAATGATCGTAGCCCCAGTATTGTTTAAGTATGTCGAGGTATTTTTGCATAGGGATAATACTAACCACATTAGGCACAGTAGGACACAATAGTTATTTATAATTTAAAATTTATATGTGACAGCATTAGTTAGACAACTAATCAACTAACTGAACAAAATGACGTTCCGTTTTCGGGAATAACAAGACACTAACTTTCAGGAATCCCAAATTTCAACACTGAACGCGGAACACAGAACTCGGAACATGTAACGCGGAAAACAGAACACGGAACGTGTAACGCATTTCCACACAAAAATAATGCTTTTTGAATCATGAATTGTCAATTAAGATGTTTATTTTGGAATATGATCTGATGCATTCTTTTTCAACTTACTATTCAACATACTAAAAAAAGAGGAAAACTTATGTCTTCCTCTTTTCCTGCTATTAATTCCCTTTAACTTCTGTGAGTACTTCTCGGACATCATCGAAGCATTTTCCGCAGGACTTTCCAGAATAGATTTCGTTATTTATCTGTTTGATTGTATTTAATCCTTTTCCTCTGATTACATTTTCGATATTGATCTGTGTACATCGTTACAATCGCAAATGATAGGATCTTCTGTCATGAGACTTTTTATTTAGTTAAACATTTCCCGAACCCTATTCTGTCCGGATAATGAATAACAAACGACATGCAAAATGGTTTTTTTATCTTTAGTCCTTAAGCATTAAAATAGATTATTTATACTAATAGGTTTTATTTCACTGTTCATTATTATTCAAAAGTTATTGGGTAGGTATACCATACAGCTACATCATTACCGTTTTGATTCCCTGGAATAAACACAGGCAATGAATTTATAACGCGTAATGCTTCTTTATCACATTCAGGATCAAGACTTCTGATTAATGTACATTTCTCTACTTTACCTACAATGTTTACAGCAAATCTGACAAGCACTTTGCCTTTAATGTTATTTTTTCTGGCAGTTTCAGGAAATTTAAGATTCTTTCTAATGAAATCTTTCATTTTGTCAACTCCACCTGGAAATCGTGGCATTAATTCTACAACTGTATAAATTTTATTTCCGTATGAATCAGTATTCTGATTTGTTATTTCTGATGTTGGAAGATTGCTTTTTTTACTGGTTATCAGGATGACTCCATTCTTTGCATTGTCCCCGTATTTTGCAATTAATTCTACACTTTTTTCCTTTGTATCAGGTTTAATAACAAAGACTGATTGAATGCTGTCTTTATTCAGTCTCTTGGTATCAAATCCTTTCGGTAATGCTTTCCCATCTAAAATCAATACTGGCATAGTTTCAGGATCGTAGGGTGGTGCGATTTTGAATGTTACAGGGATAGTGTAATTTACACAAGCATTTACTCCGTTCTGTCTGCCGGGAATAAAGAAAGGAATTGAATTGACTACACGTAATGCTTCTTTATCACATTCCGGATCAAGACTTCTGGTTACTTTGCTATGCTCAACAGTTCCGGTACTTGTCACAACAAAACTGACAATAACCTTTCCTTGTATTTTATTTTGCTTTGAACCTTCAGGATATTTGAGATTACTGTTAATAAATTCATTCAATTTCTGTTGACCGCCCGGGAATAGGGGCAACATTTCAATAACAGTATAAGTTTTAGAGCAGATTGAGTCTGTATTTTGCTGTGCTTTGATATATGGTAGTGAATCGTTTTTTCTACTGGTAACCATAATTACTCCATACTTTGCATTTTGTCCGTATTTAGCAGTTAGCTCTTCATTCGTGTTACTGTCATCTGTCGTTAGAATTACAAAGGATTGAATGCTGTTTTTATTGATAATTTTAATGTCAAAATCGGAAAGCATTATCTTTCCATCTACAACGAGTACCGGCTTCATCATATTAGGATCGATGGTTGTTGTTACTCTTTCAGTAGAACCCTGGTCTAAATTATTTATTTTTAATCCATTTTTAGCTGAACCGGCCAGAACTTGAAAATTGACTGAAAGAATGAACAACATAGTTACAGGAATGATGATTGATAATTTAAGGAATGCTGCTTTCGAAGCTTTTTGTAAATTCATTATGTTGATTTTAAAGTATTTTGGAATAGTTATTAAACGTTGAATTAAAAATTAAACACTTTAATGTTTTGGTGAAAAATGATATAAACCAATATACATTTTTCAATATGAGAAAACTGTGAATAACTCTCTGCGTATCCTGGAACCTGGGGGAAATGACATACTATCAGGCTATTTTCCGCAGGAGTTTACTACAAAATACAGATAGTTTAATTTGCAAAAATATCATTAAATGAGTTTACAAAGATAAAACAATTTCTTTGCTATTTAACTTAATTTCTTACAAAAAAAGCAGGAATAAAAGTGTTTTCATTCCTGCTTAAATTTATCTTAAGTAAATTCCTATTTATGGCTCGTGATGACGATCACCCCATATTCTGCATCGTGGCCATACTGGCTCTTTAGTTTCTTGGTAATTTCTTTGGAAGTCGGTTGTAGTACCTGATAGGAAGCAAGGTTTTCATACTGTAGCCATTCAAGTTGAAATGTATCAGGCAAGCGAACGCCATCCAACAGAACAATGGTTTTTTTATTCCTGACCCATTCGCTTTTTTCAGTCTTCGGAAGATCCAATTTAAAAACAACAGGCACAGTAATAATGAAGTTTATTTTTGTACCACATTGTGCTCCGGGCGTCCAGGCAGGCAGCGAATTAACTACCCGGACCGCTTCTTTATTTAAAAAATAATCAACTGCCCTGACAACTGTTGCATTGCTCACTTTGCCGTTAGTATCAACCATGAATTGAATGAGGACTTTTCCCTCTGTTTTTGTACGTCTTGCAACAAAAGGATATTGTATGCTATCTTCAATATACGACAAAAGTTTTTCATCTCCTCCCGGAAATAGGGGTAAAGTTGCATCCTCTTTACAACCTGCACTATTCTTTTTGATTGTATTGAGGGTTGAGTCAGGTAAGGAATATTTTATATCCGACTTATTGCTTGTAAGTAATAATACGCCGTTTTCGGCAGCCTTACCATATTTGGACATTAATTTTGATTTTTCAGTTTCAGGAAAAGGTTTAAGTACGACGACCGAAGCAAACTTGTCGAAGTTTAAAATTGCCGGATTAAAACTTACAGGCATTTTTACATTATCGATCAATACCATTGTCTTATCAGTAACTTCCCAGGCATCTTCGGGTGATACGTTCTGAAAAAGAATAGGGATAATACGGTATACGTTCACTTTTTCACCGTTTAATTCACCCGGATTCCAGTCTGGCAACAGTCCTATTACCCTTAAGGCTTCATTGTCCAGTTCAGGGGATACCCCTTTCAACACTTTTGCCTTTTCTACCTTACCTGTTTTGGTGATTACAAATTGTACGATTACTTTTCCGTGATCGCCTTTCTTTTGTGCTTCCTCAGGATAAAGCATGGTTTTGCTCAAAAATTTAATAACTTCCTTTTCGCCTCCGGGAAATTCGGGCATCTTATCCACAAAGCTATACACTGTATCCTGTGGAACGGTTGAAAGCATCTGGTTGCTTTGAATGTCAACCGTGAGTAGATTGTTTTTTAAAATTGAAGCATGTACACCGGCAGTGAATGATAAGGCGAGTACTGAAAGAAATAAAACAGAAGGGTTTAAAAAAGAACTTTTGAGGAATTGAATGTTTTTCATCAAGGAGAATTTATGTATTACATATTTAATTTTCAGAACTAAAACAGGATAATTCCTGACTGTTTTCAAAGAAATAGCAAATGTACAATTATATTTTATTTTAGTAAAATATAAAAGCAGGAATAAAGAAATTTTCACTCAGGTTTTGATAGTTTATTTACTAATGACTGGAATCGACATAAATGCAGCTAATTGAATATGCTTAATCTTGAATTTTATTTAACACAATGATTTTTATATTTCTCAATTTTTATTTTACATTTGTAAGTTCAATTCTTCGACAAAATCTTCTTGCTTATAAGTGATTCTCGCATTAAATTTCAGAAAATTCCGCCAAAGTTTGCTACCCCTGATTTTCAAATCCCCTAAAACCACATTCCATTTAAATTCATCCTTCCAGGGTAAGTCGTACCTTGTTTGAGCCTTGCTTCAACCTCCGGGAACGCTTTAAATTCATACTATAGTTATTTGTACTCCTTACCAGGGATGTATCATATCAATATATAATATGAAACATCCCTGATAGAGAGTTGAAACATCTATGATAGAGACTTGATACATCCCCGGAGGTTGAAGCAAGGTTAAAGCAAGACTGGAATAGGATTGAATCTAGTTAGAAGGATTTAAAGGGAAGAAAAGGATTGAAGGATTGATGGTTCAGAACAGACATTCCGCGTTCCGTGTTCTGCGTTCCGAGTTCCGCGTTTGAAGAGTTTGAAAGGTTTGAAAGGTCTGGAGAGTTCCGATAAACCGGAATGTCGCATTCTCCATTTGAAAGGTTCGAAACCTGATCTGACTCTTTGAACATTTTGAGTATAATGTTCTCAAAGAATTGTTTGCAAAGATAAAACTTTTACGATAAATCACCAAAAACCATATGAAAAATTCAACTAAAACAGGATACAGTAAAAAGTTGTTTTAAAAGTATGAAATTTGAAGATATAATATCAATTTGTTAGGATTCAAAAATATTTAATGATCTATTTGTTATTCTACAAAAGCTTAAATATCAGTATCATGCTAATTATTAATAGGATTATCCGCAATGTATCCTAATATAAATCCTTCATACAAAATCCGAAGGAATTGAATGTGATTAGCCATGTATGCAATGCATGGAAAAATGACATCTACAGGAACATAACCCCGATAGGGGTTGAATAACAAGAAATAAACATTGAATAAATGAAATAATTAATAAAGAATAATGGGATAGAATATGATCAGAAATAATTGATTTAGCTATTCAACCACTCCGTGGTTGGTGATTTGCATCAATAAACATCCATGCATTTCATACATGGCTAATCACATTCAATTCCTTCGGAATTATTAGTCAGAGAATTTATGTATTTTAATTTCAAAATTTGATTATTCGCAATATGTTCTAATTTATATTACGGTAATTCCATCCTAATGAAAGTATCATGATCATTTATTTAAAGCATTAGGAGTTTTTGCGGATAATCATATTATTAATTATTCATTTTTTTAATTACTTTTTTATGATGAGTCTTTAGTTATTTATTCTTTTTCTTTTTTTCCAGCTCTGCTTTTATTTCCAGTATCCTGTTTTCAACAGCAGTGTAATAGGAGGCTGATGGTGGATTTTTAGGCGCATTTGCTTTTACTTTCGGACGGGTTGCCAGAAACTGTTGGTAGAAATTCAGTGCTTCTTCCTGATTTTTAAGCGTAGTATCATAGATTTCAGCTATATAATACAAAGCCAGTTTATAGTCAGGATTACATTTATAACACAATTTCTGGTATTTTATTTCTTCTGTTTTGTTGAATTCATCCTGATTATTAAATATCGATCCATATCCATGGCAAATATTAATGTAATAATTAAACAAAACAGAGTCCTTTGGAGTCATTTTGTTTATACCATTAAGTAAAATTTTTATTCCCTTTTGTTTGTATCCGCTGTAAATAGCCGATTTGCCAAGGAAATAATACAGATTCTGGTTTGTGGAGTCAATACGGAATGCGTCGGACAACCGTTCGTACGCATTAATATAATCGCCGGTTGAAAAATAAGATGAACCCAGGTAATAATTTGTCACGAACGAACTGTCACCCTGTAGAAACAGCTTGTTCAGACGGTAAATGGCCTTGTCGTATTCTCTGTTCATGCTGTACCCTATGCCGTTGTATTGATTGATGACCTGGTTGGAAGAGTCGGATTGGATAAACCGGTTTGTGGAATGAATCAGATCGTTGTATCTGTCATTTACCAGGTATATTTTTGAAAGCTTGCTGAGTGTGTAATAATCGTCAGGGTTGCTTTTCATGTTTTTGCAGTAATAATAAATGGCGGAATCGGTTTTCGACAGTTGAACAAAACAATCACCCAGAACAGGATACAAAGCCGGGATCGAATCTTTTTGGAGGATGGCATGAGCCTGTTGAACAGTTTGCTTCCATTCTTTCAGTTTAAATGTGATGTTCAGGTAATTCAATTGGGCAAACCGGTTGGTTGGATCCGACTGCAGAGCCATAAAACAGTAAAGTTTCGCTTTTCTGAAATTTCCTTTCAACTGATAACTATCCGCCAGTTCATAAATTGCCTGTATATTATTGATGTCCTGCCTGACAAGTATTTCCAACAGAGAGATGGCATCATCATACCGCGCGATATTTTTGAAACACTTTGCCTTCAGAAAGTCCAGTTCGGGAGTTTCTTTCTCCTTTGAAATGAGTTTAATGGCCGATTCGTAATCGGAATTCCTCAATGCATTCTGAATTGCATTATTTTGAGCCTGGATAAAAGCAGTACAACATAGAAATAATCCAATAAAAATAGATTTCATAAATAGGTTTTAATATTTAAACAGAACATTCATTCCTTTCACTTTTTAATGTGCTTGCTTCTTCATTGTAATTACAATAACTCCACTAACAGCTCTTTTGGCATGCTTTGTCTTTCATTCTGTGTTTTTATTTTTGTATTCAATTTAAGAATATAAATTGATTAGATGCTATATTTGTTAATTATCTGTCGTTTTTTTTTAATGTGCCTAACGACTTAGAATATTAGCATTAGGCATCACTTTTTCAAGGGATGTTCCATTTGCGGGAGCGTTCAATGTCGCCTTGTGACAAGGTGAATCAGGGAGCAAAATCTCCAATTTACACGTCAGTCAATCAATGAACATAATGTGTGTGGTCATTGCATTGTCTGAATGTTAGTAGATAAACACTGCTTTTACTGTTTTATTGAATGATAAGTTGCTGCTTTCTGAACTTCTTATTACTGAAAATAGCTTTGATCTGTTTCTTTTCTCTCTTTTCTTCTTAAAGTGGAACTCAAATACATATGCTTTTCTCATAAAAACAACACACTCTTCTTAACGTTCGATGATTGAAGTTCCTGCAAGTGGGAATTAAGTTCAACCGGCTTTTCATGCCGGATCGAACCGACCGCACGAAATCCTAAGTATTAGCAATAATATTTTTTATTTTTTGATTTTATCATATAAATCAGTCAGTGAAATAAGATTTTCTTGATTTAAAGTGACTTCAAGTTTAGAACCATTCTCTAATTCAAGAGGTACAGCATAAGCGTAAGGTTTGTTTTTAAACATAAATTCTTTTGAAACTAACCAGATTTTCATTTTAGGTTGTGAATAATCTGCTGCCCTTGAGAGAACAGTTCGTTGTCCGGTCAATAAATACATTTCACTTCCTTTAACTCCATTAAACAATAAATCCCAAATAACCATGCATTGAACATTGATTTTCATTTCTTTTTCATTTTCATCTTTTGCAATCTTCAATTGGTTTTCGAGATAATTCATGTTAAATTTTAAATTAAATTTCTCTGTCGGGTCAAAATCCAACAACGCTATTTGAATCGCTTCAGGATCTAAAGCAGCCAAATCAAATTTAATATTCAACTCCCAATAAGTTTTATAATTTGTACTGATTTTAGTTGTTAACTCATTTTTTGTCTGCGCAAAAATCAAAGATGACATAAATACCATTACCGAAAGAATAATTAGTTTTGTTTTCATTGGATTAGTTTTAAATTATTATTATTAACGGTTTGTGAAATTTGTTTTAATTAAATATATCTTATCCTTTTGTATTTATACAAGCCTGTTATAGTTTTCAAAGGGTGATTCCTATTTTGGCATTCGCAATTTAAACTATGCATTCTTAGTACCTTATGTTTTTATTTTTTGTGATTAATTTGTTTTATAAGAGAACAACCTGACATCGTCGGAGACATGTCAGCGTTAATTAATAGCCACTTGTTTTGCCCGCAGAACCAAAGATGAAATGAAAAAAGCGGGAGTAAATGGACAAATTGTAAATTGTAAAAAAAAATCTATTTGCCCTTTTGTTCGTAGTTTCCTGACTTTATTCCATAAATAATAAAGTATAGTCCTTTCAATTAAATTATTTAGAATAAACCGTTCTTTCTTTATTCTAATTTGAAAGTGAGGGGTAAAGTATAATATACCGACACTTTTTGTCCTTTTATTTCTCCGGGAATAAAATTGGGAAGAGAATTAATTACACGGATTGCTTCCTTTTCCAACAAATTCATATCTGTACCGGGTTGAATTTGCTTTTGTTCAGTAGCTTTATAGTCAGGTTTTTTTGTTGCACCATAACCTACAACAACCACTTCGTCAAGTTTTTTTGCGCTTTTCATAATACTGTTAACGACAACTGCATTTGTCACTTTTCCTGATGCATTTACAACAAATCTGACGATTACTTTGCCCTGAATACCATTCTCCTGAGCTTTTACCGGATATTTCAGATTTCTGCCAATATAGCTCATTAATGCATTCTCACCATCAGGGTATTGAGGCATTTTATCTGCTTTTTCGTATACCTTTTCTGCTTGAGGTATCTCGTTTTGAGGAACATCTTTTTTAATAACAGGATAAGTTGTTTTTGTAGTGTTTTTAAATGCTTGTGGCACTGTATAATATACTGCTACTTTTTTGCCTTTTTTTTCTCCGGGTGCCCATGCCGGCATAGAATTTACAACACGCAATGCTTCTTGATTCAATAAATCTAATTGCGGATTAGTCTTGTTTTCCGATTTTTTTGAACCGATTTGATGAATACTACTGTGAACAATTTTTGCTTGCTCTACTTTCCCGTATTTGTTTATAATAAAGCCGACAACCACTTCTCCCTCAATATTTGTTTCAGTCGGATAGTTCATATTTTGACTTATATATCCCCACATAGCATCTTCACCTCCGGGGTATTCGGGCTTTTTGTCAACAGAGTTATAAACCTTTTCGTTCTCTAATGTCTTTGCATTTAATTTCGGAGCTACAAATTTCTTTGTCGAAATTATTTTAGTTGTATCAGACATATCCGGACTTTCAACAGCCTTATTAAAACCTATAGTCGAACCTTCAGTTTTATCCGTAAAACCAGAAGCAATAAGTTTATTCGCCGAACTTAGTAGCGTTTCTGCATTGCTGGATAGCACTAAAGCCAGAGCCAGTGGGACGATCAGCGAGTATTTGAGGATACCTGCTTTCTTTGTTTTTTGTTGATTCATCATGGTAATACGTTTTTTAAGGGGTGATACATTAAATTTGTTGATCAGATTTAAATCGGGGGTCTGATAGGATAATTGCAACAAATGATATTGATAGTTCTTTGGTTCAATTCCCGATTGGATGACTGAATTGTCGGCCAGAAATTCAAGGTTGTGGCGTATCTCACGCCTTAACAACCATACTGCGGGATTTATCCAACAGGTAATAGTGAGCATTTCGCTCAGCAGTACATCCAGGCTGTGCTGTTGCCGGGCATGCGTTCTTTCATGAATCAATATCTGCCGGATCTCCTGATCAGTATGCAACCCGGGATTTATAAATATGGTCGTAAAAAAAGAAAACGGAGTAATAGGTGCATCTACAGCCACAATTTCAATTCCCTGTAATGTCTGTCTTTTCCCCTTTATTCTCCATCGTAATACAGAAAATAGCTGGATAATTAATCTTACAAGTAAAAAGGCAGAAACTAACAGGTAAATTGCCAGCAACCCATTTTCCAATGTGTAAGAAGTTGCCGGGGTTGCGGTTACCGTGATTTCATTTAACTGAACATAGTTAGTGATGATTACCTGCATGGGTTCCTGCTTCTCCAGCCAGCCCGAAAATGAAATAAAAGGATAAACTACCGACAACAAAATACTAAAGACAAGATAAAAACGGCGGGTAGCCCAGAAGGTATCCTTGTAAAATACCAGACGGTAAAAGATGTAAAACAGGGCTATCGCGATGTTTACTTTCAGAAAATACATGAGTGCGTTGTTCATTTCTTTTCGAATAGTTTAATGATTTGAATGAAACTGTCTTTGAAGTCAGAATAGTTCCCTTTATTGAGCATGTTCCCTCTTAGTAAAGAACATGCTGAACTATTTTATTTTTCATATTGCCTGACAACCTTGAAATAA
>Ga0302268_1000219_pt1 | contig 37106 bp, 18 predicted proteins | sample III_Bog_E2_1_FD_194554 | JGI IMG/M metagenome (GOLD analysis project Ga0302268, IMG submission 194554) | Peat permafrost microbial communities from Stordalen Mire near Abisko, Sweden - III_Bog_E2_1 | ecosystem: Environmental > Terrestrial > Soil > Wetlands > Peat | place: Sweden: Abisko... | reverse complement strand
CGGTCGACTCCTTCACGGCCATCACTTGGTACCGGTGAAACCATCCATTTGGCATCGGTTCCGTAAGGATGATTCCCGACACAGACGATGGCCACATCAGCTTTAGCCGCGGCAATAGTTGCTTTGTCCATTCCATCGGAAGCTTCATAGAAAACATCCACATCTTTCCCTACTGCATTTTTAATACCCTGCAGGATCGTAACTGCATAGGCAGGTGTTCCGCTGTACCAGTCAAAAAGGACTTCATTCGCCCGTGGACCGATAACGGCAATGGATTTTATTTTCGTTTTATTTAATGGCAATAAATTCATTGAATTTTTCAGAAGAACGACAGATTTAGCAGTGACTGTCCTCACAAATGCCTGAGTTTCCGGTTTCAGCCATGGCGAAACAGTATCGGTTACACCGATGTTCACATAAGGGATATTTGTCCTGTCACCATCCAGCAGTCCAAGGCGTAATGCGACATAAAAGTTTCCCCTGATAGCCCTGTCAATATCTTTTTCTGTCAGCAATCCTGTTTTTAAGGCTTCATAAATGGATGGTTTGAACGTATCAAGGAACTGTCCGACAGTTGCTTTCACCACCGCTGCTGCCCCTTCGGTCAGAGTCGGGAAAGACTTATGTGCAAAAACCAACAGTTTCAACGCACCTCCATCGGTACAAATAATACCATTGTTACCCCATTCATCACGGGTTACATTCTTAAGTACCGGATTAATTGTCATCGGAACATTGTTCCACGAATTGTACGAGGCCATAAACGCACGCGATCCTCCTTCGGTAATTCCTTTGAAGAAAGGAAATGAATAATACTCACGGAACAAACGCTCATCGAAATTGGAAGAGGTTGAATCACGTCCATCTTCGTTGCTGTTGGCCATAAAATGTTTCATGAGCGAAGCCGATTTCCAGTACTTCGGATCATTGCCCTGCAGTCCTTTTACAAAGGCAACCGTCAGGCGTGAACCAAGGAATGCATCTTCTCCGTAACTTTCTTCGGTACGTCCCCAACGTGGATCACGTGCCAAATCGGCATTTGGTGCCCGCATCACCATCCCTCCTTTATTCAGGACAGGGTTCTGTGTATAAAACCGGATTTCAGTCGCTTCAATATCAGCCACTTTTTGAATCAGTGCCGGATCCCAGGTTTCTCCCAATCCGTACGATTGCGGGAAAATGGTAGTCGGATAAGTTTTAGGATTTTTTTTATTGCTGAAATCGCCCCAATTACCGGGTCCGCCAAGTGCCATGCCGTGTAATCCTTCGGAATGTCCGGTATTTCGGATTCCCAAACGTGGAACACCCAGATTCGTTGACAGAGCATTTACTTTTTCGTCAAGAGTCATTACTGAAAGGAGGTTGTCGAGTCGCACATCATCTGTCAATGCCGGATTTTGAAACGGATAGTATGTTTGAGAAGCTAATGACAGGTGCATTAAAAAAAAGAGGAACAGTATTTGGAATGTGTTGATTTTCATAGAATCTTTCAATTATATTAACTCTGCAAAAATACATATTATTAGGATATAAAACTTAATTGGATGTTTCTTATTGGGGGTTAAAATGTATTATTCAGTTGTTGTGATAAATAAATAAGGAAAGATAAGTTGAATTCCTTTTCAGTAACGTGATTAAAATAAGCATATAAAAAAGAGAAAAAAGCCGGAGCCCGTCACACATCAATCCACAACTTAATTAACTAATCACTAATCACTGAACACTCTTACCTTTCTTTAGGTTCTACCTGATTTACTGTAAACAGTTACGGTTGAATTTTGGTCTGTACGCAATCCATTGCCCGCTCACCCTCCACTTGTCAGCCTTATATCAGATTTCTGAGCGATAGAATACTAAATTTGCTGATGACTTCTTTCCGTTCACGATAGCTATCGGAACCACCTCACGGGAGACACCCTTGTCATAGGGCACTTCCCTTCAACGAGGAGTGTACAGAGACTTGCACCCTGCTGGAAAATGAGCTATGCCCGACATACAAATAAATGCGCCACTTTTACAAATGCGGCATTTAAAAATTACACAATGAATAACGTTTTACAAAAATTTTAAACCAAACAATTCGTCTTGTGAAATTTGGCTGTTAATTTTCTTTTCTTAAATTACCGGTAAACCTGCAAATCTCTCCGCTTTTTGAAAGTCCTTCCAACACCACCGAATAGTTTTTTGCCGGATCAGCCGTATAGAATTTTACATGAACAGTTCCCGCACTGTCAGTTTCGAGTTCCGGATTCCAATAAATGGTTGTACGCAAATCGGCTTTCTCACTCAACCGAACGCTGTCAACATCATATTTTGGTACATAAAACTCTGCCGGTTTTTGATATCCTAACGGAGTAACCTTCGTTAGGCTTATTGGCGTTTGTGATTTTCGATCCTCCCATTTCTTGAGCCTAATTACAATCATACTATCTAACTTAAACAAAGAGATAGACTCCACATCATCTAAGTTTAAAAACCTTAAATCATCTGCGCTCACGCCCGGCATACCATCAATTAAAACCCCTAATTCCTGATGTCCATCTATCGTAATATGAGTATGGTTGTTTTCGTCTGTATAGATACTACAGGCTATCGTTATTGGTAAAATCTGCAAAATATTTTGATCCGGAAATTGCTTCATTTTTTCTGATGTTATCAAGGCATCCTCAGTTCCCGGATAAAAATAAGAATCGTAGAAATCAGTTTCTTTTTTTGCAGCTTTCACGGTAACTTCACCCAGGCTAACAACCCGCATGCCTCCCTCTGTAAAGTACTTCTCCTTGCTTTGGTTGAAATATTCATTCTGCTCCACCGAAGCCACATTGGCTTTTAGAGGCGTTGGAATATAAACGGTGGGCTTAGGGAAAACATCGGAATCCGGAATTATCTCTACGTCTCCCAGCGTTTTTTCCTTTTTAGCTTTTAATATAAATGATGAACTATCCGGAAATTGAATCCCATCAATGGTATAACGCCCCAAGCTATCAGTTTTTACTAATTTTACGTTGGATTTATAGGACGGAATCATAATTATTCCACATTTTTTTGATGGTTTGTTGAACAGGTTTATTACTTTTCCAGAAAGCACCTGCCCCGCTTCCATATAGAATTTGGGTGGTTGGTACGAGGCTTTTACAATATAAGCCGTATTGAAACGCCGCCAGCCCTGAGTCAACATTAATACATCGGTTTTTTCTCTGGTAGCTATTTTATTGTCCACGAAATAGGTTTCGGGTTCTTCTACATAGCCTTTAATATCTGAGGTCAGCAATAAGTTGCTGATAATATTATCCGCCAACGAATCCTGTTTTACGGTTTGTTGGTCAGTAACACTAATTGCAAAGTTTCCTTTCACCGGATTTCCCTGCTGCGAAAGAACGTTGAAATCCAGATTCACCAGCTCCCGTTTTGAATAAACAGGTTTATCGCTTTGCATGGCAACAGTAGGAAAATTAAAGTTTCTGACAAAACTCAGGCGTTCGCAATAGGTATTTCCCAACGAATCGATAACAGAAAGTGATACTATTCCGGCAGGGAGCATCGATTCGGAAATTTGACCTTCAAGATCTTTCAAAGGTTGCATGACAAACACTCTTCCTCGGGAATGTAACAGTAAATACAGTGATTCATTCGGAATCCTGGTCTGATTGGCGACTTTATATAAAATTTCCCCCCGATTATAAACCAACTGAATTGCGGCTCCGGTAGTTTGTGTTTTTGGAAGTTCAACTCTTTTTTCAATACCATCTGCCTGCTTAACCAATGCATAATAACGTTCATTGGGTTGGGTATTTATCGAGAATTTACCCATCCCATTAATCAAAGTGGAAAACTCACAAATTTCTTCATTTTTATCGGTAAAGACTTTTCCTGTTATGTCGACAGACAATCCATCTTTGCCAATAGCCTTAAAACCTACACATTGTAAGACATTATCCAGCAAATTTCCACTTTCGGGAAAGAACTGCACATCAAAATCAGAACTAAACCCGGGAAGGGAGATATCGGTTTTATACTTCTCATCGTCCATCGAAACCTGTATGTCTTTTTTTGAATCATCTTTCGGGTCAATTTCTATATGCCACTTTACAGTGCCGTCTTTGGCGGTTATCATCGAAAACTTTTTCTTTTTAGCACTATCCCAGGTTTGTTTGATATCAACTCTTTTTCCGGTTATAGGATTTTGTGCTGCATCAGTAAATGTGAGAGTTGCAGGAATTAATCCATCAACAACTGTTCCATAGGTTATTTTGCTCGATATGCGGTCATCAATTTTATTCCCGATTAAAATATTTTTAGAGAAGAAAAAATCTGTTCCAACATTCTGCATCCAATAAGTATAAGCCCGCAACGAATAGGTTCCGTTAGGAATTTCGGGCTTTAGTTTTATATGACCGGCAAAACCTAATGAATCTTTTTTGATTTTTACCCGATACAACACCGAGTCCATTTTGTCAATCAGCTCCACATAAACAAATTGGCTCAAGGAATTTGGTTCCAGCGTAGTTTCATTCACCAGATAGGCCTTAAACCAAATTTCTTCGCCTGCACTGTAATAGGGTTTATCAGTCTGAACATAAACTTTTTCCTGCGGAAAATTAGTTACTTGCCTTTCAAACCGGGCATAAATGAGTTGGGAAAAATCCCACTGTTTGGTGGATTGGGAAAATGAAGAAACTGATGTTGCAAAAAAAAGCGCAACAAGAATAAAATTAATTCGATTTTTCATAAAGAATTAGAGTATTAGTTACTCAGTCAGTTATTGTAAATGTCAAAAAACAGATACTGTTTTGTTCTACTATTCTTAATTTTCAGTTGACCTATTTTTGCTTTTATAGTTATTTGTTACAAAAAACATTACAAACTTTAAACCATTAATCCCTCATTACAAGAGGCTATGTAAAAAATTTAATTGAAAATGATAAAACTATCAAATTTAAGCAGGTAGTTGAAATAAGGGATTAAGGTTAAGACGTTTTTGTTAATATTTCTACTAAGGTTGATAAACAAAAATAAGGTTTATTTCTTATAACCCTTATTTTCAGGCATTAAACCTTAATAGAAAGTAATGAGTACTAACCTCAACCTTATTACCTTATTAAAAAAAAAACATCAACTATCAATTTGTAAGAAACAAATTCTACTAATTTCATTATACACAGCCTCTACAAACGATGGAGAGAGTGAACGCCCGGATTGGTGGACAGGATATCCATTTTTTCGTCAAGGGTCATTAAAGAAAGGAAGTTGTCGAGACGTGCATTATCAGTCAGAGTCGAATTTTGAAACGGATAGTTTGTTTGTGCGGATAAAGAAAGGTGCACAAGAAAAGTGAGTATCAGAATTCGGAATATATTGATTTTCATAGATTTCTTTAAGGATGTTAACTCTGCAAAAATACATATTAGTAGAATATAAAACTTAAATGGATGTTTCATATTAGGGGCTAAAATGTATTTTTTTCGCTTTACCAATCGCAATGAACCCCTCTTATTTAAATGGAAATACGCGATGAAGCTAATAAAAGTATATTAGACAGAAAAGGTTGCTCCTTTGCACACAGATTGTTTCTTTTAATTTTTAGTTCGTAAATTGATAGAGAGGAATGCTACCAACTATGTTTATTTCCTTTGTCTTTAGTAATTCACCCATCTACTATTTGTTTTAGGTTAAACAATTTATTATCCTTTAATAATCCATAATTAATTAGATATGTATATATTGCAATATCAATAAAGATGATAATGCAAACATAAATGAATGCGGAGGATCTGGTGTTTGGTTATTAATGATTTCAACCGGCAAATCCAGTATAAACACGAAAGTACCTGATAACATGTGAATATCGTAAATAGTGTTGCCCTATTCAAAGGAAAGGAAAAAGCAGAATCATAAATTACCAGGACTGTGCATTTGAGTGCTTATTTTTTTTAATTTTCTCAATATTTTTGTTTATTTAAAACTATTTCTCTAAATAGTGTTAAGAGGATAAATATTGTTTGTATATTTGTGTTGAAATTGATTAACTTAAAACTAAAGCAAATTTCATTAAAATACTGAAAGTTATTGTTTCCTGTCAGCTCGAAAATAACCATAATTAAATAAGAATATAAAATTGGATAAAAAAATCATATAGCGGTACCGAAAAGCTTAAAGAGTAGGATATACAAAAAAAGTACAAAACCATGAAAAGAATTACTAAAACAATTACATTTATTATTATCATTATGATTTCAAGCAGTTGTGCTTCCATAGTAAGCAGGAGCAGTTGGCCCTTATCAGTAAAATCAGAACCAGTAGGCGCAAAAGTACAGATTATCAACAGACATGGAATTTCAGTATTTAGCGGACAGACTCCGGCAACTGTATTATTGAAATCAGGGGCAGGATTTTTTGCCAATGAATCGTATCTGGTAAAACTGACTCTGGATGGATATACCGAAAAAACAATTCCGGTGAGCTGCCGGCTTAATGGTTGGTACTTTGGCAATATTATTTTTGGAGGACTGATTGGAATGCTGATTGTAGATCCTGCAACAGGTGCCATGTTCCGGTTGGAAACGCCTGATATCGATGAGCCCTTAACGCCAAATACAACAAGTGATAAAGGAACTTCATTAAAAATTATAAGTTTAAATGATCTTACGCAGGATATGCGAAGTCATTTGGTCAGCATAAAATAATTAGTTAATCAAGCCGGGAGTGTTACCCAATGCAAAGATATATAGACCGTTGTGTTAAAGTATCGGGAGCATTTGGTAACACACCCTGTTATAAAAAAACAGATTCGGGTACTAATTTCTTTCATAACATGGCATTGTTCAACCTGTTAATCTTAAAAATAAAAGCAATTAAATCAAAATTTTATAGTTATAATTTCAGTATTCCCTTACTTTTAGAGGTTAAAGTGACGACAACGATTTATAATCAGTCACACCATCATACTCGATCCCAATGAAAAAAACAACCATCCTTCTGATAGTACTTGGATTTTCTTCCATTTGTTCTTTATTTCTGCAAGCTGAGAAAAGACAAATGGAATATCTAAACCGCGGACTTGTCGCTGTAAAGGTAAGCAATGGCGTTTTTCTTAGTTGGCGAATGTTGGGAACCGACAGTAAGAATATCTCATTTAATCTTTACCGCAATCAGGTTACTCTGATAAATTCAAATCCAATTAGTGAGTCGACTAATTTCCTGGATAGCCTTGGAAAGATAACTGATACCTACTCCGTAAGACCTGTCATGAATGGAAAAGAAGAAACAGATGAAAAAATAATACAGGTCACACCCTGGAAAGACCAATATAAAACCATTCAGTTAAATCGCCCTAAGGGTGGTATAACTCCTGATGGGTTGAAATATTCCTATGTTGCAAATGATTGCAGTGTCGGCGATTTGGATGGGGATGGTGAATATGAGATTGTCCTTAAATGGGATCCGACAAATTCGAAAGATAATTCCCAGTCAGGGTACACCGGAAATGTCTTTTTAGATGCCTACAAACTGAACGGTACACAACTCTGGAGAATTGATTTAGGAAAGAATATACGTGCCGGTGCCCATTACACCCAATTTATGGTATACGATTTTGATGGGGATGGAATTGCTGAGGTAGTATGTAAAACAGCACCCGGAACAATTGATGGAAAGGGGAAATATGTCATTATGAACAATGACAACCCGAAAGCTGATTATCGTACCCGTGGTGATAAAACGACAGGGAAAGGAAGAAAAGGAACTATCCTCAGTGGACCTGAATACCTGACATTATTCAGTGGGAAAACAGGTGAAGAATTAAACACTATTGCCTACAATCCACCACGGGATGCTTCAACCTTAAACCCGACAACGGAACAATTGAAAAAAGGATGGGGAGATAACTACGGGAATCGTGAAGACAGGTTTTTAGCCTGTGTTGCTTATTTGGATGGAGTACATCCCAGTGTGGTAATGTGCCGTGGATATTACACAAGGGTTGTTTTAGTTGCCTATGATGTAAAAGACAGGAAACTTGTTCAGCGTTGGATCTATGATTCGGGCACCACTCCGGGCATTGGTGCCTATGGCCAGGGAAATCATAACCTGAGCGTTGGGGATGTAGATGGTGATGGGAAAGATGAAATTATTTATGGTGCTTGTGCCATTGATCATAACGGGAAATTACTTTACCGTACCGGCCTTGGTCACGGAGATGCGATGCATCTGGGGGATCTGGATCCCGACCGTCCGGGACTGGAAGTCTGGGAAGTACATGAAAATAAAGATGCAGCCTACGGATATGAACTTCATGATGCAAAAACAGGTGAGATACTCTGGGGTAAATTTTCAGGTGGGGATAACGGACGCGGATTAGCAGCCGATATTGATGCCAGGTTCAGGGGATATGAAATGTGGAGTGCAAAAGGAGAAGGGACTTATTCGTGCAAAGGGGTTCAGATTTCAACCCATAAACCATCCATCAACTTCAGGATATACTGGGATGGGGATTTACAGGATGAACTCCTTGATGGAACCCATATTGATAAATGGACAGGAGATGGTACAATCCGGATAATGGATTTCAGTAATGCTGCCTCCAATAACGGCACAAAAGCCACACCCTGTCTGAGTGCAGATATTCTGGGCGACTGGCGGGAAGAAGTCATCCTGCGTTGCAAAACCGATTCAAGCAAAATATTCATTTATACTACTACCATTCCAACTAATCACCGTCTTTTCACACTCATGCATGATCCGGCATACCGCCTTGGAGTAGCCTGGCAAAACACTGAATATAATCAACCACCTTACCTCGGATTTTATATCGGCGATGGAGTGGAAAGTATCCCTCAACCGGAAATAACGACAGTCAGGTACAAATCAGACGTCTCAATACCGGTGAAAAACAAGACATTAAAAAAACACCACAAATATTTTTCAAAATAAGTTGCGAATCAATTGAATCAATTTTAAAAATAATATTATTTTTGCAGTACAAATTTTCCACCGCAAAGTTGTACACTTTCAATCAGAATGAGTGAACACTTTCCAACGTTCTTCCAACAGTTTTCCAGTACCGCTTTCTTTCAAAAAAAGCATCCGGCTCCGCTTTTAAATCCGTTGCAGACATTCCGGTCTGCATCCGTTGACACTCCTGTCACATTCCATATATATCACAGTGATATCACAGTGATGTCACAGTAATATCACAGTGATAATACAGTCCTATATAGTACTGTAATATGTCTGTGTTACATCTGTATAGTTCCTGATTTAGTACAATCGTTTTCACGGAATATGATAGGAGTGTCACAGGAGTGTCAGTACCGGTAGAAAGGAGTAAGAAAAAGGGGAAAGAGGATAGTTATTCGCATGTAAATTCCGACAGTGCAAAGCTGTTCTTCGGAATTATCAAAACAGGTAAGCGAACTATTTCCAACGATCGGTTTTCTATGAATTACCAACTGTTAAATTTGATAGGATTGTGCAAAAAATCGAATCAGTAGTTCGTATAAAATTAGTAATCAAATCCTTACTGAAATTATTCATTCTATATTTACAAATTCAAAGATATTGTTTTTTAGTTGAATATCACAAAACATATTCTTTTTTTAAGTCTGATAATATAAAACAATATGTATCTCTGCAATATGTTTCAGGGAAAAACAATCAGTCTAAATCCGAAGGATTTAAATGTGATTAGCCATAAATGAAATGTATGGAAAAAACGAAAAGGACTTGTACCTAACCCGAATAGGGGTTGAATAACAAGATATAAAAATAATGTGATAAGTGGATAATCAGGAAGATTATCCTATTTATAAAACATAGTTTAATGATTGAAATTATTATAGAAAGAGCATGGGACTGAAAATGTTGGGAGATATTTGATATAGTTATTCAACCACTCTGTGGTTGGTGCTTTGTATCAATCATTATCCATACATTTTATACATATTAATCAGATTGAATTTCTTCGGAATTATAAAAAAGAAATATCAGAATCAATTTATTGAAAGTAAAGGAGTTATTGCGGACAATGATAAAAATGATTTGTCATTATCTGAATGAATCGGAATGTAGAAACCCAAAAAGGACGATGGGTTATGGCAACTTCTTTAGTCTCCGGATAAAACTCTTACATGTGCTACGGACTGAGAAAGGGTTATCCTTCAGACTATGAAAAGACATCTCCATTGAAAAGAACATAATCAATCAAATTTAAAAAGTAAATATTAAGCAAATGAATTAGAGTTATGAATCCACAAACTTCTTTTTATACTCATTCGGACTGACACCGAATTCTGCTTTAAAGTATTTACGAAAGTATTTAGGATCATTGAAACCAACCTGGAAAGCAACTTCATTTACAAATAACTGACTTTTCTCCAAAAACTCGGCAGCCCGTTTCAGACGGATAAAACGGATAAATTCCGAGGGTGTTTTATCAGTCAATGATAGGATTTTTTTATAGAAATAGACCCTGCTCATTCCCATTTCACGGCAAAGATCTTCAACAAGGAATTCGCTGCTTGAGATATTTGCTTCAACCAATGCCACTGCTTTTTTGACAAACTTTTCATCCATCGAGGTTATTTCCACTTCATTTGTAGTGATATCAACCTTGCTTTTAAATTGTTCGCGTGTCTTTTTTTGACGTTCAACGATACGTGCCACTTTAAGAGAAAGCATTTCCATATTAAACGGTTTGGCAATATAATCTTCGGCTCCTGATTCCAATCCGCGGTATTTATTTTCATCGCCGGCTTTTGCAGTGAGTAAAATGATCGGGATATGCGAAATACGGATATCCTGTTTCACCTTTTTACACAATTCAAATCCATCCATTTTGGGCATCATCACATCGCTGATAATTAAATCGGGCATTTTGTCGAGAATTATCTGAAAAGCCATCTCACCATCTTCAGCTTTTAGTATTCTGTAACTATCAGTAAACAAAGCAGAAATAAAATTACGAAAATCTTCGTTGTCATCAACAACCAACATAAGTGGTAATTTTCTGCGTTGTTCTTCAAAAATAGCTTCTTCTTCAGGAGATTGTTCTTCGGTTTTTATATCTTTATTTTTGCTTTGACTTATTATTTCTTCCTGTAAATGTTGTTTCGCCGGAATGGTAACCGTAAAAATGGAGCCTTTACCTAATTGGCTTTCGACGCCAATATCACCTGAATGTAGTTTTACATATTCGCTTACTATATGTAGCCCGACACCGGTACCGGTTAGATGTCCATTTTCCGGATTTTCAACACGATAGAATCGTTCGAAAATTCGTTCCAGATCTTTTGCGGGAATACCAATACCCGTATCTGAGACTGTAAATTTTAAGATTTGTTTGTCATCATTCATATGCTGAATCAGACCCATGTTGACATCAATTTTCCCATTAACAGGTGTAAATTTAAAGGCATTGGAAAGCAGGTTTGAAACAATTTTCTTCATTTTTTCAGGATCAAATTCTATTCTCATTTCCGAGACAGAGGTTGAAAAGGAGAAATTGATCGATTTCCGGTTTGCCAAATCGGTAAACGAATAACAAATGTCTTTAATAAATGCCACTACATCTCCCACAGATATGTTCAGTGTATCTTTCTGAACATCCAGTTTCCTGAAATCGAGCAATTGATTTACCAGTTCGAGTAATCCATACGCATTGCGTTGAATAATTAAAAGGAGAGATTTTTGTTCTTCAGTTTTTGTTTCATTCAAAAGTTTTTCAACCGGACTAATTATCAACGTAAGTGGTGTACGAAACTCATGACTGATATTTGTAAAAAAACGGAATTTCATTTCATCTACTTCATGTAATTGTTTCGCTTCACGTTTGAGCTGTTCATTTTCAAATTCTCTCTTTTGTTTATTCAAATTGAAATTTACAATATACCATAATATTACGATTCCTAAAATAAAATAGAGGATATATGCCCACCAACTAAACCAAAAAGGTGGTTGTATCACTATTTCGAGAATGATGGGTTTTGAACTCCAGACATTATCATTATTACTGGCATATACCATCAAATAATAAGTTCCCTGATTAAGGTTAGAATAGGAAGCCGATCCAATTCCATTTTTAGTTTCAATCCAGTCCTCATCAAAGCCCTTTAATTTATACCTGTAACGGTTTTTTTCGGGATGTATATAACTCAGGGATGAGAAGTTTACCGTGAAGTTTTTTTCATTATATCGCAATTCAATTTTATTTTTTTGTGTAATTGATGCATCAAGTATTATTCTGTTTTTAAATTTCCCATTGGGGTGAATTTCTTCAGTCCCAATTAATAGTTCAGTGAACCTTGGTTTTGGAACAATTGTATTGAATAGAATTTTTTGTGGGTCAAAAACTGTATATCCCATCGTACAACCAATAAATATTTTCCCTTCTTTGTCTTTAAATATCGCATTTTGATTAAATATCGAGCTTAATAATCCATCGGTTTCGTCAAAACAGACCACATTGTATTCATATTTTTGAGTTAGTCTATTTGTTGAACAATAAATACATGCCAGACCGTTTCGAGTACCTGCCCAGATATTTCCGTTATTATCTTCAACCAGTGATACCACCTGATCACTTAACAAGCCGTTGGTTTTATTGATATATTGAATGGTGTTTTTATCCGGGTTATAAATATTGATCCCATTATCAGTAGCAATCCAAAGTTGATTTCTTCTATCAATAAGACTATTATAGGTAATTAAATCCGACAATTTGTCCTGTTGAAATTTATTTTTATATACTGAAGTTATTTTATTGGTATACGTGTTAAGCACATCAATCCCTGATGTTGTACTTAAATAAACCAGTGAAGAATCTTTCGTATACATGGATAAAATGTAATTGGATGTCATTCCTTTTGTAATATCCGTTGTATGGTGTATAAAATTCTTCCTGGAACTGTCCAGCTCATCAATACCTCCACCCAATGTAGCAATCCAGATATTTTGTTGATGGTCTTCCACCAGACTATAAATACTTTTATTTGACAATGAATTTGTATTTTTTAAATCCGGTTCGAATCGATTGAAATGTTCGCCCACCAAATTGTTTAGTCCGCCCAGGAAAGTTCCGAACCACATAGTCCCCTTTTTATCTTCAAGTATTGAAATCACAATATCAGAAGACAAACTGGATGAATTTTCCCTTTGATTTCTGTAAAGTCTGAAGCTCTGTGTTTTTTTATCCCATTTAAGTATACCACTCCCATTGGTACCAATCCATAAATTTCCTGAATGGTCTTCACTAAGTACATTACAATCTTTATTTTCTAGATTCGGATTATTATAAAAAAATAAAGGGGATTTATCAAATTTAAACATTCCGGGATGATAATACGACACCCCATTTTTATAGGTTCCGATCCACATTATTCCGGTATTATCATAGTATAAACTTATTGTCGAGTTTTGACTCAGAGAATTCGGATTCAATGGGTCGTTCCGAAGTACTGTAATTCCATTTGTTTTCTTATCATAAATGTTCACACCACCATGATCGGTAGCAATCCAGATTCTTCCCTTATTATCCTGAGTAATGTCACGAACCAGATTTGATGAAATATAGAAATCAGAAGGGTTTTTAATTTCTATCTTATCATTTCCCAGAATCACCCATTGCCCTTTTGACATATTATAATAAAGAGCGCCTTTGTCCTCAAAACCGGGATAAACCCATGGACATCCTTCAGCATCAACAAAAAGAATTTTAAAGATACTGGATCCAAAATCATTTTCCATTATAAAGCGATTTCTAAAATCGACTGAATTAGTTTTTTCATTCAACCTTTCCAGTAATCCAGACTGGAAAAGCACCCATAAAAACCCGTTTTGGGGTCGGATATTGATAATAGTCCCTTCACTTAAAGTGTTAATATTAGATGTTTGTTTAAAATGATATACCTTTTTACTTGTGGTATTGTATTTAAAAATACCATCGTTGGATTTATAGCAATAATAGTTTTTTTGACGATCAATTTCAATTATTGCCGGAGTAAAATGAATACCCAATGGTGAAAGGAATTTTGAAATATCACGGTTAAATTTTTCAGAAAGCACATTATAAACAATATAGCCCTGATTCCCTTTTATCCATAAGTTTCCGTTTTTATCTTCCTGAATCCCCAAAATTGAATTATTAATTAAACTGGTGCTGTCATTTTTAATTGTTTTATACACTTTGACATGATACCCATCATACCGGTTAAGACCGAAATTAGTACCAATCCACATAAACCCCCTGCTATCTTTAAAGATACTCTCTATCTGATTATTTGAAAACCCATTTGTATTATCAAGTCGGGCAAAATTATATGTTTCGGCCTGAATACCGATTGAGAAGGTTAATGTAATTATTAAAAGGAATTTTTTCATAAAACTGTAAAGGATTTGATTTTGAAAGACAAATGTATGAAATTATTATGTCATATAGTTATGCATTTAACAAAGTTATCATTCAGCTCCCTATTCAGGAACATTCTACCCCCATAGGTTATCAAATGTAACCAATGATAAATACATTCAATCCAATTCCTTTTAATTCAAAAAAGTATATTTGTCCGACCTTAAATGCGGGAATTATTTCGATAAAATAATTAAAAATACGAGTAAAAATCATGAACAGGTTTAGATCAATTATGTCGTTTTTTATTTTTGCAACATTGGTGGGTTGCAATTGTGCTAATTATCAAAAAATTTCAAACGGAGTTGTTATATCATTAAAACAAGCAAAAGCGAATGATGTACAAACAATTAGGTTGCAAGTTGTTAACAATGATATTATTCATGTTACTGCATCACCTTCCAAAAAACTTTCAGAGACCCCAAGTTTAATTGCAACTTATTTAGCCACCGGGGATGAAACGTGGAAAGTCACTGAGGTAAAGAACAATATCATTCTTCAGACTACAACAATGAAAGCTATTGTTTCTCTAAAAACGGGAGAAATAAAGTTTACCGATTTGAAAGGGAAGACAATACTTAATGAACAAAAAGGAGGAGGAAAAACATTTACCCCCATCCAGGCAGATGGTCATTCGGGTTACACCTTCCGCCAGGTATTCGAATCGCCTGCTGATGAGGCTTTTTATGGACTTGGACAACATCAGTCGGACGAATTTAACTACAAAGGAAAAAACGAAGTCCTCTATCAATACAATACGAAAGTATCAGTCCCGTTTATTGTTTCCAATAAAAACTACGGTATCCTCTGGGACAATTATTCACTCACACGGTTTGGCGATCCACGGCCTTACGCCAACCTTGACCAGTTCAACTTATTTGATAAAAACGGAAAAGAAGGTGGACTTACGGCTACCTATATGGTCAATAAAGATCCTAAAAATGTCTTTGTTGAGCGCACCGAAAATACCATTGATTATGAAAATATCGAATCCATTCTTAATTTCCCGAAAGATTTTCCTTTCGATAATGCCTCCATCACCTGGCAAGGTGAAATCCAACCAAAAGAAAGCGGGCTCTTTCACTTCATTCTTTATTATGCCGGATACACAAAAGTGTATATAGATGACAGCCTGGTGGTAGCCGAACGCTGGCGTACCGCCTGGAATCCGAACAGCTATAAATTTACTGCCAACCTGAAAGCAGATTCAAAACACAAATTACGTATTGAATGGATGCCTGATGGAGGAATATCCTATATCAGTTTAAAAGCACTGAGTCCGGTACCTGACAAAGAACAAAACAACTTATCGTTCTGGTCGGAAATGGGGAAACAACTTGATTATTATTTTATACGGGGCGATAATCCCGATCAGGTAGTGAGTGGTTACCGTTTCGTAACCGGTAAAGCCCAGGTAATGCCTAAATGGGCTATGGGTTTTTGGCAAAGCCGCGAAAGGTATAAAACACAGGATGAATTACTGAGTACCCTTCGTGAATTTCGTCGCCGGCAGATACCTATCGATAATATCGTTCAGGACTGGTCGTACTGGAAACAGGATGCCTGGGGGAGCCATGAATTTGATGCTGCACGATACCCGGATCCTGAAGCTATGGTAAAAGAAGTGCATGACTCCTGTGCACGGATCATGATTTCTGTCTGGCCCAAATTCTATACAACCACAATAAACTATAAGGAATTTGATGCTAAAGGGTGGATGTATAAGCAAGCCGTGAAAGACAGTGTCAGGGACTGGATTGGCAAGGGCTATATTGGTTCGTTTTATGATGCATACAGCAAAGGAGCCCGCGAGTTGTTCTGGAAACAATTGAACGAAAAACTGTATTCCATGCATTTTGATGCATGGTGGATGGATGCCTCGGAACCTGATATAGAATCGAATTCGAGCATGGCTTACCGCAAAAAACTAATGAACCCCACTGCATCGGGTTCCTCTACTGAATTTTTCAATGCATATGGGTTGATGAATGCAAAAGGTATTTATGAAGGACAGCGTTCAACCAACAACAACGACCGCGTATTCCTGCTTACACGTTCGGGGTTTGCCGGTTCTCAAAAATATGGAGCAGCCATTTGGAGTGGGGATATCGGAACCCGTTGGGAAGATATGAAAGCACAAATTTCTGCTGGATTAAACTATGCTATTTCTGGAAATCCTTACTGGACTATGGATGATGGCGGCTTTTGTGTCGAAAAACGGTATGAAAAAGCGGCTGAAGGATCGGAAGACCAGAAGGAATGGCGCGAATTAAATGTGAGGTGGAATCAGTTTGGTGCATTTGTACCCCTTTTCCGCTCACATGGACAGCCTCCTTACCGGGAACTGTGGAATATTGCTCCTGACACCCATCCGGCCTACAAATCCATGCTATATTACACCCAATTGCGATACCGCCTGATGCCTTATATCTACACCATGGCAGGGATGTGCCATTTCAATGACTTTACCATTATGCGCCCGTTGATGATGGATTATGAAAGCGATACAAAAGTACTTAACATCAGCAATCAGTATATGTTTGGCCGCAGCCTGATGATTTGTCCGGTTACCACCTATAAAGCAAGAACCCGTGAAGTCTATTTCCCCAAAAATGAAGGCTGGTATAATTTATACAACGGTACTTTTACAGCTGGAGGTGAAAAACAAACAGTCGATGCTCCCTATAACCGTATGCCCATCTATGTTCCTGCAGGCAGTATTCTTCCGGTTGGACAACTCATTCAAAACACGACAAAACCACAAACTGATTTGACTGTTTTTGTCTATGCCGGTAAAAACGGAACATTTACCTTGTATGAAGATGAGAATGTGAACTACAATTATGAAAAAGGAATATTTAGTACGATTAAATTTTCTTTCAATAATAAGAACAAAACAATCAGTATAGGGGAAAGGAAGGGAAATTTTGCCGGGATGGTAAAAGAACGTAATTTTCATTTTATTCTGGTTCAACCCAAAAACCCTGTTGGCATTGATACCAGGTTGCAGGAATTGAATACTATTCATTATACGGGAGCTAAAATATCTCAGGTATTAGAATAGTCAAACAAAGACAATAATTATTAATTTTAAACTAAATGAATGATGATTAAAATTCACGTGATTCAAGATGTTCTAAAGGTAACAAAGTCCCTTTTCAACAAGTACGTAATCTTCGCAGCAATGCTCTGTTCTTTTGGACTGGCTTCTGCCCAGAATTCCGACGGGAAAGTTACCGGAGTCATCTTATCCGAATCCAATAGTGAACCATTAATAGGGGTTAGCATACTGGTAAAAGGAACAACTCAGGGAACTGTAACAGATTTAAACGGTGCATTTTCTCTCCCGGTGAAACCAGGAGAAACATTAAAGATTTCTTATGTGGGTTATGTAACCCAGGAAGTGAAAGCAGTCGGATCAAATTTATCGGTTAAAATGAAAGAATCGGTTAATTCTCTTGATGAACTTGTTGTAATAGGATACGGAGTACAAAAGAAAAAATTAGTAACCGGAGCAACTGTTTCATTAAAAGGCGATGATCTGCAAAAACTGAACACAACCAATGCATTACAAGCGATGCAAGGACAAGTTTCAGGAGTAAATATCACCTCTACTTCAGGTCAACCAGGTGGTGGTTTTAAAGTAAATATACGTGGAGCAGGGACAGTTGGAAATGCGACACCATTGTATGTGGTTGATGGTGTAATCACAAGCGATATTACTTATCTGAACAATTCCGATATTGCTGCCATAGATATATTAAAAGATGCTGCTTCATGTGCCATTTATGGTATTAACGGTGCAAATGGCGTTGTATTGATTACAACAAAAGGCGGTGATCCTAATAGTAAAAAAGGTGGTCAAATAACATTTGATGCTTTTTACGGTGTTCAAAATGCTGCAAGGAAAGTCGATTTGTTGAATTCACAACAATATGCAACCATGCAAAACGAAGGAGCTATCAATTCAGGTAAAGCCCCATATTTCACTCAGGCTCAAATCACAGCGTTAGGAACCGGAACCAATTGGTTGGATCAAATGTTTTCGAAAAATGTTCCGACTCAGAATTACAGTCTGGCTGCTAATGGTGGAAATCCTACCTCAACTTATTCATTAGGATTATCCTATACTCAACAGGGAGGAATAATAGGAGGAACAAACCTTTCAAATTATGAACGTTATAATTTCCGTTCGAATACCGAACATAAAATGTATGATGGTGCATTGAAAGTAGGACAACATTTGACTTTCTCATTTAAAAACCAAAGTGGTATCAGTGATGGCGGAGAATACAGTAATTCATTACGCGGTGCTTTATCAGCAACTCCGCTTTTGGCAATGTACGATTCGAAAGGGAATTATTTAAACAGTCAAAACGAGACAATCTATAATGGTGGTTCCTGGTATCCGGATGAGGCAAATCCATATGCCCTTATGCAGTATTCCAATCAGAACAATACAAAATCACAAACTTTGGTAGGTGATGTATATGCAGAACTTCAACTGATAAAAAATTTAAAAATCAAATCGACTTTTGGTTTGAATTATTATTCATCTGCTTATCATAGTTATTCCCCTGTTTATGCTAATTTATCATTATATGCTTACAATAATTATGAAAGCATTACGCAAAGTTCTTCACAGAATTATACCATGAGCTGGGATAATACCATCAACTATTTATTCAACATCAACGATCATAAATTTGATGTGTTGGCAGGTAGCTCAGTCCGAAGATTTCAGGGTTCGGCAATGAATGGAACCAATACAGGCAGTACATTATTTGGAACATTCGACCGTGCGTATTTAAGTAATTCAGAAGTGACAGGTTACACAATGAGTCCTAGTGCATTACCTGCTGATGCACAGACATTAACACATTCCATGAGTTTGGGAGGAAATGCAAATTCAGTATATTCACAGGCTTCATTTTTTGGACGTATAAACTACAATTTCAAAGAAACTTACCTGGCTTCAGTTATATTACGTGCTGACGGGTCGACGAATTTTGCCAAAGGAAACCAGTGGGGATATTTCCCTTCAGTATCAGGCGGTTGGGTAGCGAGCAATGAATCGTTTATGGAATCAACCAAAGACTGGATGGATTTTTTGAAAGTACGTGCCAGCTGGGGTACAAATGGAAATGATGCAATTGCTGCATTTAATTATTTGTCATTAGTATCTTTAGCAAATTCACAGTATAATTTCGGGAATGATAATAGTACATTAACACCCGGTGCCAGTCCTACAACCATAGGAGATGAAAAAACAAAATGGGAAACTTCTTATCAAACCAATGTTGGTTTTGATTCCCGTTTCCTGAACAGCAAATTAAATTTAAGCGTCGATTTATACAACAAACTGACTAAAGACTGGTTAGTTGCTGCTCCATTATTAGCTACTTCAGGTGTTGCCATCAATCCGTATATTAATGGTGGTGATGTAACCAACAGGGGAATCGAAGTTCAATTATCATATAATAATAAGATTGGTAAAGACTTTGGTTATTCAGTTTCAGGTTCATATGCCTATAATCAAAACACCGTAAATAATATTCCGACAGCTGACGGAATTATCCATGGTGGTACTAACAGCTTATATAATAATTCACCTGAATTCTTCAGGGCTTCCGACGGTCAACCAATGGGTTATTTCTGGGGATATAAAACTGCCGGAATTTTCCAGACAGAAGCAGATGTCTTGTCATATAAAAGTAAAAGCGGACAAGTACTGCAACCAACTGCTCAACCGGGCGATTTGAAATATGTGGATGTAAACGGTGATGGAGCTATTACATCTGCTGATAAGACGAATATCGGTGATCCTAATCCTCATCATGTATTCGGATTTAGTCTTGCCTGTAATTACAAAAATTTCGATTTATCAGTGAGTACAAATGGCGTAGCCGGAAATAAAATTGTTCAGTCATATCGTAATATTGCTGACCATTATGGAAACTGGACAAATGCTATTCTTGGAGCCTGGCATGGTGAAGGGACTTCAAATACAATTCCACGCATCACAGAAGATAATGCTAACTGGGCTCAATTTTCAGACCTTTATATACAAGATGGAAGTTATTTGAGAATATCGAATGTAACGTTGGGTTATGATTTTGCAAAAACGGTAAAATTTAAGAACCTGAGTGAATGTAGATTATATGTAGCAGTCGAAAACCTGTTTACTTTTACCAAATATGATGGTATGGATCCGGAAGTAGGTCATTCGGAATATGATGCATCGGGAGTTTATTCTTTTGGTCAGGGAGTTGACGTTGGTTCATATCCCCGCCCCCAGACATTCTTAGTAGGCGTTAATCTTAAATTCTAACTATAAAGTAAACATGAAAATGAAAAAATATAAATATATAACTCTTGCACTTATTGCAATGATTTGTTTCAATTCGTGCAACGATTTTCTTACCACAAGTCTGACAGACCCAAAGCAATCCGTCGACACGTATTATAAAACACCTGCAGAGGCCAATACAGCCCTGGTAGGTTGTTATAACGGATTAGATTTGATCTGGAATAACGGAGTTGCCTTTCCTTTGGCTTCAGAAGTTTTTTCCGATAATTGTTTCGGTGGTACCGGTTCTTCTGATGGTTATGGATATCAAATGATGGATGAATTCAATAAATTAATTTCACCCTCTGATATTTCACTTTTTAGCAGTGACTGGAAAGCGTATTACCAAACGATTTATCGTTGTAATGTATTACTGTCGAAATTAGACCAGGTCAAATGGGACAGCAGTACAGTAGCTTTAAAGGCCCAATACAAAGGGGAAGCCAGATTCATTCGTGCATTTTGCTATTTCGATATGGTTCGTTTATGGGAAAAAGTTCCATTAGTTTTGACACCTACCCTTGATAATGTACCTCAAACCGACCCTGCCGTAACTTATGCACAAATTATGAGTGATTTGCGTTTTGGAGCCGATAGCCTGCCATCAACACCCTATACTTCTTCTGTAAGCGGGAGGGTTACCAAATGGGCAGCCGAATCATTGTTAGCACGTGTTTATCTGTTTTATTCAGGATATTACGGAGTTTCAACTATTGGAGGTGAAACATCAACTACAGCTTTAGCTGCAGTAGAAGACGTTATTGCGAATAGCGGACATGGATTGGTAAGCGATTACAACACTTTATGGCCCGCTTCTTCAATTGGTAAAAAAGTGCCTTATGCAGGTGAAAATAACAAAGAAGTGGTGTTTTCTATCAAATACTCTTCAACAGGAGATTATAACGGAAATATAACGGGTAACACATGGATGGTAATGGCTGGTATGCGTGGAGAAGCACATTATCCTTATTATTACGGTTGGGGTGCCTGTACTGTAGATCCAAAACTTTGGAATACATTCACTTCGACAGATGCACGTCGTTATGCTTCAATAATATCTATTGTGGATGAAAATATTGTATTCAGTAAGGAGTCTATTCATCTTGATAATCGGGAATATACCGGTTACTATTTGAAAAAATTCAGTCCAATAGCTGATTCATTAAACAATTCGGTAGTAGTAAATTTCCAGATTGGTCAATATGAAGATTATTTTGCTATTCGTTATGCTGATGTATTATTGATGGCGGCCGAATTAAACAGCCCGAATGCTGCAAGTTATTTCAATATGGTTCACCAGCGTTCCGTTCCAACCGATGCAGCAGTTACTTCTGTTTCAAAAGCGGATATTTTGGCAGAACGCCGTTTGGAATTTGTAGGTGAAGGAATCCGTTACTGGGATTTATTACGTCAGGGAATTACAATAGCTGCTTCAACAATTGTAGCTAACACAACTCTATCGCTTCTGAATGATGGTCATACATCGCCTACCGCTGCACAATTGCAGGCAAGTATTGAAGCTACCCGTGGATTCCAGCAAATTCCGGATGATCAGATTACCTTATCATCGGGCGTATTAAAACAAAATCCAGGTTGGTAATAATCAGTTAAATAATAAAACACATACAAATATGAAAAATAGTTTTAAAATATTAGTTGCATTTTTTGGGTTGGCATTGCTCTTTTCAGCATGTACACCCAATGTAAATGAATTAGGCCCATTAATGGCAAAAAATGCACTGAAGTTTTCCATAACACCTTCGGCCACAGATTCGAATTTAATCATTTTGAAAAGTTTAACTCCCGGGGTTACTCCTCAATGGGTTACTCCTCTTGGGCTTTCAACCAGAGTTCTGGATTCAGTAAAAATTGCTTTCCCCGGAACCTATAAATTTGTATATGGGGTTGAAAGTGCCGGTGGCTTTGTTCAGGCTGATACTTTTACATTGGTCATCAAAACAACGAATCTAAATTATGTAAGTGATCCAAAGTGGACGTTGCTTTGTGGTGGAGTTGGAAATAAAAAAACGTGGGTACTTGATATAGATTCCTTAGGTCAAACTAAATACTGGCCGGGCCCCATTGGATATCAAAATGATTTAACAGTAGCTCCATGGACCTATTTCCCAACCTATAAAGGGAATGAATGGTTGTGCCCTGCGATTGATTATGGTACAATGACATTTAATCTTCAAGGTGGTCCAAATGTAATCATAAATCAACTGGGACCTGCAGCTGCAGTTCTAACAGGAACATATTTTTTAGATGCTACTGCACAACCTTTTCCTACAGTTAGTTTCTCAAATGTGATTCCATTAAATCCAAATTATAACGCATCTGAAATCTGGAGCACCGGACATATATTGTTTCTAAGTGATAATGCAATGGAAATTGGTTTTGAAGCAACAAAAGGTGGAGAATGGGATGTATTTTGCTATATCAGTAAAGCATATTCTGACAGTTGGGTCCCAAGTAAGTAGTTAAAAATTATTAGTAATATGTTTCCATCTGATTTTTTATTCTGACACTTTTTTTTAAATCCCTTTCCATGTGAAAGGGATTTATGAAGTGGTCAGAATTTAGAAGTATATCTATCAATACTTTTTATTACAAAATTGAGGTGATCGATGTTTTAATTCTATTAGTCCCATTAAAAATATTTAAACTGCAGGACTTGGAAACTTAATTGCAGGTTTCATAATAGTTTTCTTTCGTCATATAACTTTTTGAAGATTTTTAAAACAGATAAAGTTATTACAGGAATTTGATGAGGACAAAGTGAAACCAAAGCAGAATAAATTGCATTTCTCCACGTAATCAGATAATTGGAATTTCAAATAATTACTAATATTGAATCTATTTTTAGTTAACATGAAATTATTAGAGGTAGTAATAAGTAGTTTTTTTTCAAGGTATTAGTTTTTTTTTGACAAATCCCCTTACCAATTAAACCGGTAAGGGGATTTTTTTTGAAGAGTAGTTTGACGGTTTGGAGTTTGAAGGGTTTGGATTTTGAAAGTTTGAGGGGTTTGAAAGTATGAAGGGTTTGAGGGTTGTAGGTTGCAATCAATTCGGAGCGTTTTTTATCCCTTTTCCGTTCACATGAACTATTCCTTACAACGAAATGTGGGATATAGCTTTCAACACCCATCCCACCTGCATATTCATGTTGGATTCCATCCGATTGCAATATGTTTGATGCCTTTTATCTATACAATACCGGAAGTTACAATCAACCGGCATTTACCTCCATTTACTGAGTCAATGCACGGGATTTGTAGTTCACCGGTATTTTTGATTATCTGACATATAAATAATTGGAACTATATAATTTCGTGTTTTATTTATTCTTGAAATCAGACCTCTCCCCCAACCTTCTCCATGTAAAGAGGGATTAAGAGATGTCCTAGAGCCGTTCATTGAAGAAGTTTTATTAAAAAATTATAGTTCATTGTTTAGTATGATTACCCGCAAACTGTCCTAATCGATGTATTGTTTCTGTATAAAGTGTAAAAAGAGACTTAACTGATAAGAAGTATTTTTGATTTTGAAATCCTGATAGGTTCTATATATTGATGCTTATTTGGTATCAGCTTGCGGGAAAATTACAAAGAAATTCCGCTCACATTACGCCCGAATTAAATAGATAATTAATAGATAATTAAGTAATAACAAAAACATAATAAAACCCTATTTAGGATTTTATTATGTCTTAATTACGTTTTTATTTACACTAAATTATTTTTTTTTACCGGGTGTAATGTGAACGAAATTTCTGGGTAATGTTGGAATATTTTCATCTGAGACAAAACTGCCTTTAATGACAGTAGTTAAATAATACATAATAAAGTCAATATAAATTACGAAGTGATTTATTTTCATAGATTTTATAAATTATGAAGATTATAAAGATTATAAAGATAATTAAGATAATTAAATAGTTGGAGCAATAAAAAGCCTTGTTTTATTCTTCTCAAAATACGGCCTCTCTTACTCCCTCTCCACTTGGAGAGGGAGTAAGAGAGGCCGATAGAGCTGAGGGTTAATGAAGTTCTATTTAAAATTATGGGACTTTATTTATTTCCTATTACTTACTTTGAACTGATCGTAACAATTTGAGTAGGTAACCCTTCAATTTCTGCTTTCAATACAATGTTTCCACTCTTATTAGTACTTTGCACTATAGCAAGGCATTTGCCATAAAACAAATTTCGTTCGGGTTTTTTAAGAGATATAGGGTCATTTTGATCACCGTTGTCGGTACCAACAATTGTACCTTCGCCTTCGACAGTGAATTTCACTAACTGATCAGCCTGTGGAGATGCATTTCCATCTTTATCAAGGATTTCAACAGTAACAAATGAAAGATCCTTACCATCAGCATTAATTGTTGTACGATCAGGTTTCAGACGAATGCTTACAGCTTCCCCGGCAGTTTTAATTTCTTTTGTGAGTACATCTTTCCCGTTTTTTCGTGAAACGGCTTTTAATGTCCCTGCATGAAAGGGCACCCGCCACATAACATGTAAGTCATCCCCTGTTTTGCTGCGTTTCCCGAGTGATTGCCCGTTCAGGTACAATTCAACTTCATCGGCATTGTTGTAATATGCCCAGACATCTACTTTCTGACCTTCTTTCCAGTTCCAGTGTGGGAAAATATACAACACATCCTTAGTCGTCCATTCGCTTTGATACATATAATACACATCTTTTGGGAAACCTGCAAGATCGATTATTCCAAAAAACGAACTGCGTGATGGCCACCAATAGGGGGTTGGTTCACCAAGGTAGTCAAAGCCTGTCCAGATAAACTGACCTGCCACATGATCGTATTTTTTCACCACTTTCCAGGTTGCTTCGTGTGTTGAACCCCAGGGTGCATGACTGTTATCGTATGCCGAGCATTTCTGTAACGGATTAATAAAAGGTTTATCCCAACTTTCCGGCCAGATATTCATACTGTCCGAAGGCATCAGATAGAAACCACGTGTTTGAAGTGAAGAAACCGATTCACTCGAATAAAACGGTTTGGTAGGATAACGGCTGGTAATGCCTGAATACTCCCTTTCGTGATAATTAAATCCAATCAGGTCCAATGCCCCGGATAAAAACAAAGGATTATTGTCATTGGTATTGTTACATGCTGCCGAAACAGGACGGGTCGTGTCAACCGATTTGACAATGTCAGCCAACTGTCTGGTAAGCATAGCATTTCCCCCCATTTTGCCTGATTTAATATCATTCGATTCAACTGCTTTTCTATTATTCAACTGAATATTGGCTTTCTGCAAATCCATATCTTCTGTTTTTGCCTCGCCCCATTGTTCGCCTACTTCATTTCCAATGCTCCATATAAAAATGGAAGGGTGATTACGGTCACGCAGTACCATATCAGTCAGGTCCCTCATATGCCATTCAGCGAAATCATTGGAATAATCGTATTTGACCTTTTTTTTCATCCACATATCAAATGCTTCATCCATAACGATAAAGCCCATTTTATCACACAAATCGAGCAGTTCGGGAGCGGGTGGATTATGTGAACAACGGATACCATTACAGCCCATTTTCTTGAGTATCTGCAACTGCCGTTCGATAGCACGGGTATTGATTGCCGCACCTAAAGCACCTAAATCCTGGTGATCGCAAACGCCATTAATTTTTATGTGTTTACCATTCAGGAAAAATCCTTTGGTTATATCGAATTTAAACGACCGGATACCCACCTGTGTGACGTACTCATCAGTGAGTTGGAAAAGAGTATGAGTCCTGGTAACCAGTTTATATAAATATGGATTTTCGATATTCCATAACACAGGTTTTTTCACTGTTATTTGTTGCAGGTATTGATGTGATGTTCCTGAATTCACATAAAATGAACCATCCGATTTGCCTACCAGTATTCCCTGCGCATCATAAAGCAATTGTTCTACCCTGACAGTTCTTAATTTAGGATCATCGTTTTTTATAGCTGTTTGAATGGCAACAATGGCACTATCTGAATTCACTTTGGGTGTTGTGACATAAGTTCCCCAATGATCCACATGAACAGGATTGAGCGTGATGAGCCATACATTCCGGTAAATACCGGAACCTGAATACCACCTTGAATTGGGTTGTTTCGAATTATCCACTTTCACTGCAATGACATTATTCCCCCCAAATTTGATATAGGGTGTCATGTCATACCTGAAAGAAATATACCCGTAAGGACGTTTTCCGACAGAGGTTCCGTTAATCCAGACTTCACTGTTACGGTAGACACCGTCAAAGTCAATGTAGACACGTTTCCCTTTGTCGGCTTTGTCAACCACGAATGATTTACGATACCACCCTATTCCGCCCGGCAATGCACCACCACCCGGTGAAGCGGGAAAATCCTTGCCAAAATCAGATTCTATGCTCCAGTCATGAGGCAGGTTCAGTGTTCGCCACGAATTATCATTAAAAACAGTTGCTGATGCATTCAATGTACTATCGGCCAGTGTGAATTTCCAGTTTTGATCAAAAGATTGTACATCATGTATTTCTTTTCCTGAGATGGAAAGACTACACATGGCAAGAAACATTAAAAGTAAATTAAGCTTTTTCATGAGAGTTTTATGTTGGATTTAGTTATTAATTCGGATTAATTTGGAAATTATTCAGGAAAATAAGGGTATGCAAATATACGATTTTTGTCATGTATTATTTTTATTTTACAGCCAGACTCCTGCGAATCACTTTTATTAATTATGTTTTGGGGTAAAAGATCTGTTAACCGGAGTATACATTACATTGCCTGTATGCTTACCCGAAGAAACTTCAATGACTATGTACCTTCCTTCTTTTTTACCTTCATCGGGCTTCCCATCCACCGACATTTTGGCTTGATCACCCATCTGAGGGATACGTAAAGTTGCTTTCACACCGGCAGGTATTTCGATTCTAAATGCCAGCTTCCCGGACACGAGTTTCCACGATACAGGAACAGGGCCGAATTCGGTTACAACTACACCTTCTAATGATGTCAAATCTCCTAAACGTGGTTCGATCAACAGATGTTTATTCCAAACGGGACCGTCAACATGCACGCCGAGTACATAGGAACTCAGGAAATAGCCTGGAAACATACCGTAAATATGCGCTTTTGAAGCCCCTTCAAACTCTTCCCACGTCGTTTGCCAGGGCCATGCAATCATTTCCTTCCATTTCGATCGCATCGTATCAAGGATTTCTTTATCAAAAGAGGAGTTATCAGCCCGATACATTTGGGAAAAAGGTAGTAAAAAGTCATAATCCGGTCAGCCTGATCACGATTGGTAAATAAGTAATTCATCACCTTTTCGCGTCTGGATTCCGGAACAATACCCTGATCAAGGGCAAACAGTGCAGGGAAAATGGTGGATGCAATAAGATTGTTAACCAAAGGCAGGTTAACTTTCCTGCCACCTTTGGCCTTTTCGTAATCTTCCGTGTAACCGGAATAATAAGTCCCATCCTTTTCATTCCAAAGCACTTTGTTGAAAGCCATCTTCAAATCATTTGCAGCCTTATTAAATTCTGCAGCCTGAGGATTTTCCCCGATTGCCTCACCAAGAAATGCAGCATCCACCAGTGCTTTGTAAATAAATGCATTTAATCCTGAACCTTCACAAGTGACATAACCCACGGGATTTCCCCATACTTCCCACTCGCGGGCCAATACAAGTCCACGTGAAGTCCTTAATTTCAAAAAGTAGTTCATCTGACGCACAATGACCGGCCAGATTTCTCGAATGAGCTTCTTGTCGCCGGTGCTTTCGTAATAACGGCGTGCACCTTCTACCCAATCACAGGAACGATCCTCCATTTTGGCATGAATGTCAAACCTGTCGGAACATGTATGTGCCTTAACCCAGCCTTCCGGTTGCACTGTCAGTGCTGTTCGTCGTAACAAGGCTCCTAAAAGCCGTGGATCTGCATAAACTTTCTGACTATTCTTTCCCGGTCCGGCCATTGCGGTGCGGGTGATGTTGAATGCCGGAGGATCATCATCCATCCACTCAGTACGCTCACGATCAGCGCAATCTACATAGGAATCCTCACTGAATACCTGGCAGGAGCGTGCACAAAGTGCCCACAAGCGGTTGAGTTCTTGGTCATTGGACTTAAAACTGCCGGCAATATCAAAGGGGTAGAGCCGCTCTATAAGTTGGATTCTATTAATCGTAGCACGACCGGACTTTACTGTTACAGAACCTTCGGCAAAGCCATACGTATCGCTGCTGATATATGTCTGTTTACCTCCCTTTGCGATATATTGGATACCGGCATAGTCCAGTGAAATTTCAGTTCCCTTTTCAGCATCAATTTCCAGAATTGTATATGCCTGTGTTAATCTGTCAAGTTTGAATTCAAGTTTTTGATTCGCAATCAATGTGACCGGTAGCGTCAGACTATTCGTAATTTTCATTGAAACAGGTGTTTCACGAAGCAGTGGAGTTCGTCTGGCAGTTAGTAATCCCCACTGGTTCCCGTCAATTTTTATAGACTTTTTCCATTGCAGGTCATTGTATCCCGGCTGTAACCAATCTCCATCCTCAACACGCGCGTCGATACGATCATGGGTGTTGCCCCAATCGATCCTGGCATTGCGGTAACGGGTTTTGTCGCTCCACTTCCACGACTCATCGGTTATAACAGATTTTCTACCCTTTATGTCAATACGGGCTGTGAGACCCGGTGCATGGCGCCGCATTTTACCATTGCCGGCATTCGCCATTACCACAACGACAATCACGTTACTACCCGGTTTTAGAAAACGGGTGATATCCATAGAATCGTATTCTGGGCCTGTGGGTTCAAATCGCGATGGGCCCCGCAATGCATATTGGCCGTTAATCCAAACCATGTAGCGCACATCAGCAAAAAGGGATAGTGTTGTTAAACGTCTGGGAACCTTGATTTGGAATGACTTGCGAAACGCAACAAAATACGCTTCACCCTTAGTTTCGGACGAAGCCCATATCATTGTATTCTGTAGCGATTGTCCAATAGCATCTGTGGTTGTGGCAAGAGGTGACAAAACGGGAGCAACCATTGCAGATGTATAAAATATGTTGGCAAAGACAATACTAACTGTAATGAGTTTGAGTCTTTTTATGATGAGTTTATTTATTAATACTTTCATATTTATTAAATGTTGTCAACTATACGATTCTGATTTTTCAGGATTCAAATTGAATGTTTTTAATCTAAGGGGAATCTGTTGCCTTCAGTTAACTTTTTATCTGATGCTTTTATCAACCACTCAATTCCCCGAAACTTAGGGTTTATTGTTCCAAACATATCTTAAACCAGTTGAAGCATTCAGCGATTATTTGCAGCATCGAGATAGAGATGATTCTAAATTTATCCTACTATAGGTGCATGATACCCGAATAACTTCGTGTAATACAGAATCGTTTACTGTTAATCATTTCGATAATGCTTCTATTTGTCTCCAAATAGCTGATGTTTAAGCTTTTTAAGCAAGGACTTTCTTTTGCAGGTTTCCTTTGAACATTTGCTTCAACACTTCAGTATTATCTGAAACGGAAAAGAATTCATCTCTTGACCTCCTTTTATTTTTGATCGTAAAGCTGTTGTATTGTCCTTTTCGAACCATTTCAATACTTAATATGGCTATCTGCCTGAATATATCTGTCTGCCTGTATATTCAGTTTTGAGGCAAATTCATAACACAGGTCCTTTCTGCTGCGTCTTTTGTTTTGTGCCCGGGGTGAGACAACGTAGGAATTTAAATCAGCCTGGATTTCATTGGTTTCGGACCTTTCTAATTCCACCATTCGACCATGAAATTATCCCACACAGGATTTTCTTATTGAGAAGATCTTTAATACCAAGTGGATTGGCAGGATCTTTCATTTTTCCGGTAAAATTTCCATCAAGAATTTCATAGTTGCATTCAGGCCATCCGTTGATAACACTAAAGGCAGAAGTGAATAAATTATTACCCTTTCTTAAGTCTAATTTACGATAAGGACACTTTTGTTCTTTGTGAGTTTTTTACCACTTTATATTTACACAGACTTTAGCTATAAAGTAATTCTTTAAATATTATCATATTTCATTGTTCCGGTTTATCACTCTAATGTAGTTTCAAATCATTGATTATATTTAAAATTTTGCGAATTATTATCATATTAGCTTTGCTTAAAAAAAAAACTTGATAAATCTGATTTACAATTTAAAAGTAAAGGTATTAAATGATTTGGCAGGTAAAGTCATTGATAATATTTTATTTCCGATTTTTATACTTATTGGCTTTTGAGAATCCAGTGAATTCATAGTAACAACTATAATTTTTCCTTGTGGAGTACAATATGCAAGCAAATTCTTAAAAGAGCCTTCGCTTTTAATTTTGACAGATCCGGGTGTGACAAAAGAACTAAGGTGTTTAAATAAATAGAATTCAGGAGTATAGGTTACTTTTTTAGTCAGTTTATCAATAGTTACCTGTGCATTTTGTTTCCATCCCCATGAACTCTCACCTGTACTGTCCAAAATCATATTCCAGTACATATACGAATTAACACCTTTATCCATATAAAATTTTATAGTCTCAAAAGTTTCCTCTGCTGACTTCCAATCAAATGTACCTCCACCACATGGTGTTTCAGTTTCCATTCTTTTAAGTTCAGGGTAAAACCGGTATACATGATCAACGGCTTCTTTTCCTTCATATTGAAACCCAACTCCTGAAATATAACGGCGAATACCGGGATTAGATAAAACAGTATCAAATACAGCAATATTACTGTTGTTTATTGTACCGAACCAAATTTGGGATTGAACTTTTTCTTTCTTAAAAGTCGGTCCAAGATACAAAGAAACAAAGTCACGCATTGCATGTGCTGTCCAGCTACAGTTAGGCCATTGGTTATAAGTATAAGGTTCGTTTTGAAATTGTATAGCAAAAAGATTTATACCCTGTTTATGATATTCTATTGAAAATTTTGCGAGGTAAAGAGCATATGCAGAAAGGATTTCTTTTTTTTGAATTAACTGGTCTCCTGATCTGACAGCATTTGCCTCCGTCAAATCATTGTGGTCACCGGGCTTATTTGCATAGTGATTATTTGTTTTCATCCATATTGGTGGACTCCAGGGTGAAGCCCATATTTGTAAATCGGGACGAAAAAGCATTGCAGCTTTGATATATGGAATCAGTGATGTCTTATCTCTGTCAATATTAAAATTCTTCATTTCATAATCATCTCTTTTTTCATCAAGTGAATACCAATTTAGGGCATAGTCATTAGCCCCGATTGGAATACGGCAAATGTTATATTTTAGTCCTTCATTCGGATCAAAGAATTCTTTTATCACAGCAGTACGCGAAACAGAATCCAGTGACATCAATGCATCCCAACCTAATTCATTAAAGCATCCTCCCCAACCATCAATTGTTTGCTGTTTACCTGAAGGGATTATTTCAACATCAAATTTATCAGAATGAATGTTTTTTTTCAGAGTTAACAGATCGTGTTGCACCCATTTATTTTGTTCTGTACTACTAATCCATGTTACATTTTGAGAAGAACTTCTAAAGTTGTTTACCAACAAAAGAATCACAATGAGGATTTTGATTTGTGAAGTCATGATTATGTTTTATAAATATGAACCTTTTTTTATCAGTTTTATATTTGCAAAGGGATGAGACCTTGTCACTTTTACTTATAGTTCAGGTTATTCATTTTTGATAGTATCATAAAACTTCTTCATCACATACCAGGCTTTCTTCTTTTCACCGTGACTGGAGATCAATCCTTTGCGATTCCATCCTTTTTGATAAACAGGTTGCAATCGACTTAACGAGCGGAAATCGACTAAGATCCATGGGCATAATCCTGCTAAATTCGGAACGTTCTTAAACATTTCAATTTGATCTTTGTAAATTTGTTCCTGATAATCTTCACTCCAGGAGTTAGCTTCGTCTTTTGGTCCGGTATTGCTACCGTAAAGCGCTTCACCTCCAAATTCCGAAAAAATGACAGGTTTGTCGTTAATAACTAATTTCCATTTTGTATCATTAGGATTTCCTTGCCAGGGCACATACCAACCAATATATTCGTTAACAGAAATAATATCAAAATAATTATAAATGGGATCCCAAACGTTCACAGTGTTATTTGCATATCCCTGATTGCAGGTAACAGTAGTGATTAACCGGGTTGAATCCAATAGCCTGCACTCTTTTGAAATATCTATTAACGCTTTATTTCTGTTTGGAGCTGAAGCACTTGTTTCGTTTGCAAGACTCCATATCACTACCCCGCACCGGTTTCTGTCCCGTTTAATCATTTCATTGAGCATTAAGCTCATTTTAGCAGTGACTCCGGGTGTAGCAAACTCAATATTCTGATAAACCGGAATTTCATCCCATACCATTATTCCCATTTTTTCTGCCATTCTCACCATATGTTCATTATGGGGATAATGGGCTAACCTGACCAGGTTGCATCCTAATTCTTTTGCCCATGACAACAGGACTAATGCATCCGAATCTGAATATGCTTTTGCAGCTTTTATGGGATTCTCTTCGTGGATATTGACACCTTTTAAAAATACAGGCTTCCCGTTTAGTAAAATTTTTGGTCCTTTAGTTTCTATACTTCTAAATCCTATTTGTTCAGAAATTGTATCGGATTGGCTCTGAATTATTACTTTATAAAGTTTAGGAATTGATGGTGACCAGAGTTTAAAATCAGCACGGAATCTGACTTTTGCCAGGCCAATGTTGTTCGTTTTTGTTTTGAAATTAATTCCTAATTCAGGGATAACAACCCAAACTTTTTGATTCTGGTTATTGCCAATTAATTGAACCCAACCATCCACTTCGTTTAAAGAGTGTTTTTTCAATTGAATTAAATAATCATCAATATAAACTTCATTGGTTTCAATTAAATCTACATCACGTGTAATACCACCATAATTAAACCAATCATAGCCCAAACCCGGGATTCCATCTTTCAACCGTTGATTATTTGTTTTTACAACAAGGGCGTTTTCTCCTGACTGAATCAAATTAGTAATTTCAAACTGAAAAGGAGTAAATCCCCCTTCGTGACTTCCTATCTTATGTCCATTTAAATAAACAGTTGCCACATAGTTTACAGCTCCAAAATGCAGGAAAATTCGTTTACCTGATTTAATAACGGATTTAAAAGTTTTCTTATACCACACCGTTCCTTCCAGATAAGTCAACTCTGGCATTTGGGTATTAAAATCACCCGGAACATTCAGTTGAGGTCCGCCTACAAAAGAATACTCAAAAAAGTCGGTTTTCTTCACTGGTTTTGGTTCTTTCCAAACCTGACGCCAATCACCACCATCAGTAGGATCAATTATTGCCTGCCATTTGCCATTGAGAGAAGTAGTATGTCTTCCTTCGACATTTGTCATTGCACTTTGAGCGAAGATGATATCCTGAGTTATCTGATTTCCCAGGAAACATACTAATAGCAAACAAAAAATTTTCTTCTTTAATATTATCACTTTATTCCTTATTTATCATTCTAATTCTAATTGAGAAATTATTCAAGGTCTGTTTTTTTCAACCAATTGATTATATATACCTCCCGAAGTCTGTAAACGGGCAATATAGCATCCGTTTTCCAAACGGGCAACTGATATTTGTGATTCATTTGTTTCCATCAATTTTGAACCATTCAGGCTAAAAATTTCAATTTTTAAAGCCGGTTCACTGCTGAAAAGCATATTGCCGGTTGGATTGGGATAAAACTTAGATCCTTTTTCCTGTTGAGGGGAAAAAAATCCTGTATCCTGTGATTTTTCTCCATAAACGATTCCACGTCCTGCCGTGCTCATAAATGCCCTTCCGTAGACATTCCTGTCGCCCATTACAAAATTGCCATTTCCGGGCCCCCCGAATTGATGTGCATCATCGTTTATTCGAGTCCAGGTTACTCCCATATCATCGGAACGATGAATGCCTAATACACCACCAACGGGAGTTCCCCATATATAGATTGCCGGATATGTGTTGCCGTCAGCAGCTTTACCAAATCCTACTGCATCACAGGTTAATACTGAACTTAACCTGGCACTTGCAACTCCATTTGTATATCTTTTCAAACCACCGTTATAAAGAGCAACCCAGACATCCCGCTCACTGCCCGGAACAGCACGGATAATATTACTTCCACCACCTCCTATTGTAGTCATTGTATAATCATAGGCTGCAGTTGCACTATTATAGGTACATTCATAGAAATAACCGGACGACATATAACAATACACTTTATCCGGATTTACCCGATCGGTAACAGGTCGTGTATTTAATACCACAGAAGCCAATAGTGGTTTCCAGGTCAGACCTTTATCTTTTGTGTAATATGTATTCGCTCCATTATTCGGGTACCAGAATATTGTTCCTCCATCGGCTGAAACAGCGACACTTCCACTTGTGGCTCCTGTAACGGGCAACCTGGCAACGCCGGTCCATGAAATTCCCTGATTCGACGAATAATAAACCATCGATTTAGAACTCCCGGAAATCACGACAAAATTTGAATTGTTTTCTGCAAAATCAATTCCGGTTGTTGTCCCCATGTTTGCACTGAGTGCTCCTCCTGCCGGTGAAATAGTAGGATCTGAATGTACAAATCCGCCATAATCACCAATTACACTAATAAAAGGACCATTTGGAATACTCACCATATCCAGGGGTACCATTTCCTCAAGTCCATTTACCTGAAAGGTCCAGGTTGAAGTAGCTGCTGAAATATTATCTGTCATAAAAAGCCCATTACCTGAAGTAAGCATAACCCTTTCAGAATTAAAAGGGTCAATACGGATGTCATCAACCCAATGTAATTGCGGATCTTTACCAATCCATGGATTTAACGAAACATCTGCAATTAAATGATTCCCTAAACAAAGATTGGTCCAGGTTATTCCTCCATCGGTAGAACGGTAAATTTTATCACCATATTGGGTTCCACCCTGCCATACCTGTTGTTGGTAGATATTAATGGTAGAAAGCATAATTATGTCTGGATTTGATGCATCCACACTTACTCCACTGTACGGTGAAGCATCGGGAGCTATATTTTTCCATACAAATGTTTTAGTATTATACTGATATACTGCACCCTTTGAAGCATTATAAGGACCTTCAGCATCAGCATACGTGATATATAAATAATCCCCTGATTTCAGTGCCCGTTGTGGCATAAGAGCAGTAGTAGGTTCACCGGTAATCACGTTCCAGGTTGTGCCACCATCCTCAGAAACATAAACATTGTCGTAATTTATTGTTGAAGTACTTATACGTGAAACACCAACAAAAATTCGTTGAGAGGAAGTTCCATTTCCACTTGTCTCATCGAAAACAACAAAATTAATGCCGTTACCATTAGTGGTGGTGGTGACAGGAAAGGAATTGACTTTTGACCATGAAATAGCCCCGTTTATGCTTTTCCATAATCCGGCAGCACGGGAGCCACAAAAAAGTATTTGTCCGTTATTTGGATCTACAGCTAACCGTTCACCATTATTTCGCCCCATTCCATTTCCATTAATCTGAAAAGGAACATCACTGCGTGTAAATGTTTCACCGTAATCGGAAGAACGAAGTATCGAACTTGGGGTGTTAGAATATAATCCTGCAGAAAGATATACTTTATTCGTCGAACCGGGATCAATGGCAATGCTTTCGATTCCTAAAAATGTCCATTCTGTTTTAGAGGACCAGTCGGTAAGAGGTTTCCAGCTTTTTGTAGCTTCTATCCAACGGTAAGCACCCCCTACATCGGTGCGGGCATAAATCAGGTTTTTTTCCTGAGGACAGGTAATGATACCGGTTACAAAACCACCACCACCTATTTTTACACTCTTCCAGTCGTACCCGGCTGAGTTCAGTTGAGCTTGTAATGGAAAGATAATTAAAAAGAACAGAAGATTAAAGAGTAGATGTACTTTTTTCATGACAAATTTAGAGTATTTGATTTGAGATATTCAATGATGGAAACAGGCAATATTATCTACAAAATAAATTTAGCATATTCCATGTTTTATTCTTTACAAAAATAGAATTAAAATCTTATTAACAGGAGCATAAATGTAAACAGTTAAGGGGCTATATGTTATTAAACTGTTATATATTTTCCTAATCCGGACATTGAGTTGATTTATTTTGTATTTGGTTTTATCTTTCCGCTATTATTTTCTCTTAAAACTCATAAAGGGAAAGAAAGAGCCAATATGACTGCATATTGGCTCTTTCTTTATAAAGTATAAAAATTAAATTCAACTATTTCGCAGTCCTGTTTTTTCTGTTTATTGTTTTTGCAAATACCAGTTCGTACGGAT
>Ga0302268_1000215_pt1 | contig 37306 bp, 21 predicted proteins | sample III_Bog_E2_1_FD_194554 | JGI IMG/M metagenome (GOLD analysis project Ga0302268, IMG submission 194554) | Peat permafrost microbial communities from Stordalen Mire near Abisko, Sweden - III_Bog_E2_1 | ecosystem: Environmental > Terrestrial > Soil > Wetlands > Peat | place: Sweden: Abisko... | reverse complement strand
GACCGCTTCGCATTGCATTTCTCCCTTCACTGACCTACAAGCACCCTCCAACAAGGGAATACGAGCCGTGAATGAGCCTGCCGGATTTGGGGTCTGTATGGTCCATTACCTTATTCATATAGGAAGAATTTTTCGCCGTAACCATGGGCATGGATGGTTTGGAAAAAGTTCCCAGGGTCTGAGGCATTTCCATTCGCGAAAAATGGACTTTCATGATTTGCGAATACTTGTCCCGATAAAGCAAACCCACTAGACGAAGGAAAAACTGGGGTTACGACACCCGGACCGTAAGCCGGTTTGGTTGTATAAGAGCCTATTTGGCCCGGAAACACGCCCTCTCCAGTACGCTTTATCGTCCTCGCCTTCTCCACCCAGGCAATCGCGTCGGCCCGTCCCTTCGGTCCTCGCCCGAAGCTCTTTCGGACCAGCTTCCCATTGACCCGGATTCGAGCGGACCAGATGTCGTCGCCAGGGATTCTTTCATATACTCCGCTTACGGGTGCAGGTTTCCGGGCCATCTATCACACTCCTGTATCACAGCCTGGTGGTGGTGTTCTCTCATGGGCGAAGGTCCTCTTGGCGCTTTTTGCCTTGTCTTCTACCTGATCAACTGTGATACATATGTGATACACGAGAGCCGTATCCAGTGCAACTCGCTGCAAAGGTTCTGCGCTAAATGAAGAATGACACGCCGCATGGATACTGGGGATTTGCAATTCTTTGCAACCGCGTGCAGCTCGATGCAGAGTCACCAATAACGCCCTTTTAAGGCGTGGGTCCTGGGTTCGAGTCCCAGCGAGCTCACCACACCTCTTCGAACCGGTAAATTACAAAAATGGCCGCTAATCCGGGGAGCGCTACGTGGAGCGTTTTACCGAAAACTTCTCTCTCCAGAGTTAAACTCTTCCCGCATCCCTGCTCCCCAAAGATCTTGCCGCTCGCCGGAACCCCTCCCGAAACAAATCAGCGGCCCGGTTCCGGGGTCCTGCACCGCTGTTTTCACTCCCAGGAGGGGCGCAATCTGAAACCGTTGCCGATCACAGCCTGCGCTGTGAGTGAAGCACCTGGAATCCACGATTCTCAATACAATTGAACAATTCATTCAATCCGGCTCTGAACAAGAACGTTGGAAGTAAAAACCCTCTCTCCTCGACCAATGGTCCAAATCGACGGCAAGCTGGAATCGGATTCAACCATCGAGCCGTGAGATGATTCATCCTTGAGGCCCATATGTCTCTGATGAATATGCGCGAATACCACTTCGGCGAGTTTCAACTGAAGCTCCCGTCGCGCAATCTCGAGCGAGATGGCGTTCCCGTGCGCCTGGGTTCGAAGGCATTCGAACTGCTTGCCTATCTGGCGATGCATCCCGGCGAGGTGGTGACAAAGGAAGAGCTGTTGAAGGCTGTCTGGCCGGGTTCCTACGTCGAGGAAAAGAATCTCACGCAGCAGATCATGGTGCTGCGCAAGGCGCTCGCGGACAAATCGGACTACATCGCGACAATTCCGGGGCGGGGCTATCAGTTCACCGCATCCGTGCGGGCCGTCGCAAATCCCGCGCCTGAAGTGGGCGCTCAGGATTTCGTGCATGCAATGCGCAAGCGTACGCACGTCGTCATCGAAGAGTCCGTGCGGCCGGCAATTGCCCTCAAGCCGCTGCGGACTTGGCGGTATGCCGTAGTGGCTGTGGTTGTGATCGCCGCGGGAATTGCGGCTGTGCGATTCTGGCCGCGCGGCGTGCCGCCCGAGAACTACCTGGGAACGGTGGTGGCGGACTTCACCAACACCACAGGCGATGCCACCTTTGACCTTACGGTCAAGCGGGCAATCGAGATCGAGCTGGGCCAATCGCCGTTTCTGGGCGTGTTGAGCGATCAGGACACGGTGAATGCCCTGGGCCTGATGGGGAAGAAGCCCGATACACCCTTGAGCCCGGCGATTGCGCGAGAAGTTTGCGAGCGCACCAATCAGCAGGTGCTGCTGACAGGAAGTATCGCCAGCGTGGGGCAGCAGTATCTGCTGACGATGGAGGCGACGAACTGCCTGACGGGCAAGTTGGTGGCAGCGGCCAAGGCCGAAGCAGGGTCAAAGGACAAGTTGCTTGGCGCGGTAGATGCGCTGGCGGATAGAATGCGCGCGAAGCTGGGTGAATCGGCCAAGTCGGTAGAGCGCTACGATGTGCCGCTCAGCCAGGCGGCGACCAGTTCGCTGGAGGCATTGAGGGCGTATTCGACGGGTCAATACCTCGACTCGCAGGGAGTTTCCATCGAGAAACAGTTGCCGCTTTATCAGAAGGCAGTCGAGTTCGATCCGCAGTTCACCCTGGCCTACCTGGCGATGGCGCGAACCTACTACGAGCTGCAGGAGGGCCGGGAGGCCGCAATCTATTTCAAGAAGGCATTCGATCTGCGCGACCGGGTCGGCGAAGACGAGCGATTGGGGATCGAGGCACGGTATTACGCGCTGGGGCAGGGAGACGCGGTGACTGGCTTGAGCGCGTACCAGGCGTGGGCTGCGATGTATCCGCACGACTGGCGCCCGTGGCTGAACATCGCCAACCTCGATAACCAGCTTGGGAATTATCCACAGGCCATTGATGCCGGCAAGCGGGCCGTGCAACTGAACCCGAATGGCAGGGATTACGCGGTTGCAGCGCGTGCCTATAAGAATGCGAGCCGGTTCGCTGAGGCCAAGGCGCTGTTGAATGAGGCCGAACGCCGCTACCCGGGCCGGCACGGGAGCAACGACCAGTTCGAGATTGCGTTCTACGAGCACGACAAGGCAACGTTCGACCGCGAGGTGAAAGATGAGGAAGACAGCCAGTGGCAGTTGCGCAACTACTACCTGGGCCAGGCGCGGTCGATGGAGGGCAGGTATGCGGAGACGAAACAACGGATGCAAGCGGAGATGGATGAGGATCGCCGGCTGAACAAAGGTGAAATCGTGGATGGCGTGCTGGTGGAGTTGGCCCTGATCGCGCGGGAGTATGGCTATCCGGCGGAGGCGCGCGCGGCGCTGGCGCGCGTCTCCAGGGGCGCCCGTGACGGGGACGATGTGGCACTCGAATTCGCGATGAACGGCGATGTCCTGTTAGCGAAGCGTTATATAGCCGCGCACGAAATCGATCCGCACGCACCCACGGACCAGGCCGTGATCGGGATGCCGCGCCTGCGTTCGGCAGTCGCGATGCAGGAGGGCAGACCGGCCGAGGCACTGGCGGCGCTTGAACCTGCGCGGCCGTATGAGCTGGCGGGCTTTGTGACGCTGACGAACCGTGCCGCGATCTATATGAAGATGGGCGAGCCGGGGAAGGCAGTTGAGGACTACAAAAAGATTCTGGCGAATCCGGGGGCCGGTTTCGGAGTACTGTATCCGATGGCGCGGTTGGGACTGGCGCGGGCAGAGGCAGCGGCCGGGGATGCGGCGGCAAGCCGAGCGGCATACCAGAGCTTCCTCGGCGAATGGAAGAACGCCGATCCCGAACTTCCCGTAATCAAAGCTGCGAAGGCCGAGTTGGCGAAGCTCGGCCACTAGCGAAAGCAGCCAACAAAAGCGGCAGCGGAAAAACTCGTCCGGGCGGTAGGCCGGGAATTCATTCCCCGCATAAAGCCAATGGAACCAAGGTGGGCTTCCGCCCCTCAGATCTCCCGATCTCATCCCTTGCCCTGATTCCAGGACAGTTCCAGTCGCCACTCACCCCGATTGATAACTTTTCACTTCTTTTGACTCCGTTTTACCCGCCTTCGTGCTGTAGTGCGAATTGGGTCCGGGAATCGCTGGACCGGAGACGAACAGCAATGGCGATCTTCTCGCGCAAACCATCCCCACCAAAGGCAACGACGCCCACTCGTGAACATCCGGTTGACGTCGTTCGCCGCACCGAGATCACGGTCGAGGAGGAGTGGTTGTCCGTATTTCTGCCCTCTACGGCCGAAAGCGACGTCCCCGGCGATACTGCGCCAGGCGATATACCGCAACAGGATAGTTTGCACCAGAGGAGCAAAACTCCGGGGAGGCTTCGGTGAGAAAGTCAATCAATTCGCGCGTCAGTCAATTCAGCATATTCCTGGGAGCCATTCTGACCCTCGTGACTGGGACAGCATCACTGGCGCAGACGGCGCCTGCCCTCATTCAATTCACGCCGGCCGAGGTGTACCTGGTAGCCGGGTTGAATGGCTCAGGATATTCCGGCGATAACAACCCGGCAATCGACGCCCAGCTTAACCAGGCTGAAGGGTTGGCATACGACTCGGCCGGTAATCTCTACATCGGCGATTCAAACAACTATGTAGTGCGCAAGGTTGACACAAGCGGGATAATTACCACATTCGCAGGCAGCAACAACTTCGGATACTCGGGCGACAACATGCCTGCCATCGATGCCGATTTTAAGAGTGTCTCCGGTCTTGCCTTTGACGCCGCGGGAGATCTTTATATCGCGGACCCGCACGCCAATGTGGTTCGCAAGGTCGATATCCACGGCACAATCACCACCGTCGCCGGCACCGGCACCGCCGGCTATACCGGAGATGGCTTAGCCGCTACCGCAGCCACTCTCGACATGCCGTGGGCCCTTGCCTTCGACGCCGCCGGGAACCTCTACATCGCCGACGAGCTGAACCAGGTGGTTCGCATCGTCGATACCGCGGGCAAGATCAACACCTTTGCGGGCAACGGCTTCGATCACGGGAGCCAGAATTGCGGCACGTTTACTCCATTTACCGGCGCGGCCACATCGGCGCAGTTCTGCCAGCCCCAGGGCGTGGCCACCGATGCCAATGGCAATGTCTACATCTCGGACACGGGCGATCAGGTGGTCTGGGTTGTCAACACCGTGGGCAACATCTCCATCTTCGCGGGCACCGGGGGCGAAAATTATACGGGAGATGGCGGACCAGCCACCAGCGCGACCTTTCACTTCCCCCAGGGCCTGGTCGTGGACAGCGGAGGCAATCTCTATATCTCCGACGAAGGCAACAGCGTCATTCGCAAAGTGGATCAGACGGGCACCATCACCACGGTCTTTGGAAACGGCGCAGGCTTGTCCAAGTATGGGATTGGGAAGCCCGACACGCAGACAACGAACATCAGTGGCCCCGAAAGCGAAGCTAGCTTCGTCACCATCGACCCATCAGGCAACATCGTTGTTGCTTCAGCAGAAGCCGCAACCGTGGACCAAGCCGGAACCACCGGAGATATCTACTTTACCAACCAGCCGGTATTCACCACTCAAACCTACTACCTGGTGATCGCGAATCCCGGCGGCCAGCCACTTACGTTTTCAGGCGTTCCCACGGTCAGCGCTCCCTTTGGCATCAGCGGCGGCACCTGCAACCTGACCGGGACGCTGGCCGCTGGCGCCAGTTGCACAGTCGGCGTCACGTTTACACCCACAGCCGACCAGCTTTATAACGGCAGCTTCGTGTTGGAAACCAATGCGGCGGCATCGCCTTCCACCGTCAAGATGTTCGGAACCGGTACCGGCGTCGGCGTGACCTCCGCGACGCTCCTGCCCTCTGGCCTTAACTTTACAAGTTCTGTAGGCGTTCAAAGTGCCCCGCAGACGATCACGTTGACCAACACCGGCAATTACAGCTTGGCGTACGACGGAGTCTCGCTCGAGCAACCCAGCTCGGGCTTCTCTGAGACCAACAACTGCCCGGCCACGCTGGCCCCCGGAGCGTTCTGCCAATTCCAGGTAAGCTTTACTCCGACGGCCGCGACCACGTTTAGCTCCAGACTGTCCACAAACATACCCGCCGTCCCCGGCCTGTACTCCGTGCTTGACGGAACCGGTACCGCGTCGACAGCCACGCCAGTAATCTCGCCGTTGGCGACGCCCACTTATAACGCGCCGGTCGCAGTGGAAATTACCGATGCGACTCCAGGCTCGAGCATTCTCTACTCCACCGACGGAACCGTGCCCTCTGTCGCGTACAACGGACCGTTTACCGTGGCGACGAGCGGGACCCAGGTGCAGGCACTTGCCAACGTACCCTTCTCCTATTACACCACCAGTCCGACTGCCACCAGCACCTACACCATCCAACCGTACCTTGAGTTCGCGCCGGCAACTCTCGGCTCCACGCAACAACTTACCGCAACGTTCTCTCTCATGGGCAGCACGCCCCCCACGCCTGCGTTGCACTACGGCCACGACTACACAGCCGGAAGCATCACCTGCACGCCAACCGCCAGCACGCTGACTGAAGTCTGCACCGTGCCGGTCACGTTTGTGCCCACACTTCCGGGCGCGCGCAAAGATGCCCTGTTTCTGACCAGCGGCGGATCCCGCATTGCCACCGTGCTGCTCTACGGCGTTGGGCAGGCGCCGATGGGACTGTTCTTGTCGGGCATCGTCACCACGTACCAGCCAAACAATGTAGCGGGCGTTGACAGCCTGGCGGTGGATGACAACGACACGGCATACGTGGCAACTCCGATTCAGGGCCTCATCAGCGTCACCAAATCCGGCACGGTCACGACCCTTTTGCCGAAAACCACTGTTGGATCCAAGAGCAGCGTCGCAATCGATGGCGCGGGAGTCCTATACACCGTCGCCGTTGGCGGCGCCGGTATTACCTACGACACCGTGCAAGGCGTCCAGGGAACCTGGAATCTGCCCACGCTCCCTGGAAATGACCTCTGGGAAACAGGCACAGTCGGGAACACCGGAGAATCCTATGCGATCAGTGTCAGCGACAGCTCCGATGCTCCCTTCTTCTATGCGGTCAATCCCGACGGCACTTACCAGTCCACCGCACTCCCCGCAGCGTTTGAGGGCAGTCCCTATTCATCGGTTGAGTACGCCGCGGCCGTGGACAGCAGCGAAAATGTCTTCGCGGGCGGGGGGCCGAACCTCTATGAGATCGTTCCTCCCACCACCATCCCCTCTTCCACCATCAACACCGGAGGATCGAGCACCGGCCTCGGCGTCGATGCGGCGGACACCGTTTATCAAACCCTCCCCAACGGCACCGGCGTCGAACTATTGCCGACTTCATCCTACGGCACTGCCGTCTCAACCATCAGCCCGGCGAACCTCAGCAATCCAGGCAACTCTGTCGCCATCTTAGGCGTGAGTGTGGGCCCCGATGGAACCGTGTTCCTGACCGATACGAACGGGCTCCAGTTGATCAATCGGTCGCAAAGCCCCACCATCGATTTTGGGACGGTAAACGCACACACCACATCCGTCGCCCAGACCACAACGATCTACAACGGCGGCAATCTGCCGTTGAATATCTCAAGCATCGCCACTTCTACGCCCACCGTCTTCACCGTGCAGACCGCATCCTCAAACCCCTGCGGCAACAGCATTGTGCTGCAGCCAGGTGCACTCTGCGAAGTAGCAGTTACATTCACCCCAAGCGGCGGAGGCAGCTTCTCCGACTCCATTACGATCACATCGAACACGTTGGGCGCCGCCGGGACTGCGCAAACCGTCGCGCTCACCGGCAATGGGAAGTCTTCGCTCATTGCACAGGCCATCAACTTTGCGCAGCCGGCGCCGGTCACATACGCTCCTGGCCTCACGATCACACTGTCGGCAACCGGCGGCGGCTCCGGCAATCCGGTCGTCTTCACCATCGCAGGCGGTACCGGTACGGGCACACTATCCGGAAACACACTGACTGTAACCACCGCAGGCAGCTTCGTCATCGACGCAAACCAGGCTGGGAATGCCAACTACACCGCAGCGCCTCAGGTGCAGCAGACTGCCGTTGTCAATCTGGCTGCGCAAGCTATCAACTTCACCCAGCCCACCACTCCCATCACCTACGCGCCCAGCCTGACCGTCTCCCTGGTCGCAACCGGCGGCGCTTCCGGCAACCCAGTCGTCTTTACCATCGACGGAACCAGCACCGGCGCCGGCAGCATCAGCGGGTCCACACTCTCCATCACCACCCCCGGCACCTTCGTCATCGACGCCAACCAGGCCGGCAACGCGAATTACTCCGCCGCGCCCCAGGTTCAGCGCAGCCTCGTCGTCAACAAGGCCCCACAGGCCATCAACTTCACCCAGCCCACCACGCCAGTCACGTACAACGCTGGCCTGACCATCCCGCTGGTCGCAACCGGCGGCGCTTCCGGTAACCCCGTTATCTTCTCGATCAACCCGGCCAGCACCGCTACGGGCTCCATCACCGGCAGCACTCTAATGGTTTCCACCCCCGGCGCCTTCCTCATCGACGCCAACCAGACCGGCAACACAGATTATTCGGCAGCCACACAGGTTCAACAAACCATCACCGTCAATGCTCCGTCCCCGCAAGCTATCAACTTCACCCAGCCCACCACGCCCATCACCTACGCGCCCAGCCTGACCGTCACCCTGGTCGCCACCGGCGGCGCTTCCGGCAATCCAGTAGTCTTCACCATCGACGGAACCAGCACCGGCGCCGCCTCAATCTCTGGCAGCACGCTCACCATTACGAGCGTCGGCACCTTCATCATCGACGCCAACCAGGCCGGCAACGCGAATTACTCCGCCGCGCCGCAGGTGCAGCGCACAGTCGTGGTCACGCAGGCTCCGCAAGTCATCAACTTCAGCCAGCCCACTTCGCCCGTAACTTACTCCTCGGGACTCACCATCGCTCTCACTGCCACGGGCGGCGCTTCCGGCAACGCGGTAATCTTCACCATCGATTCCACCAGCACCGCATCCGCCACCGTCTCCGGCAGCACAGTCACCATCACCGGCGCCGGCAACCTGGTCATCGATGCCAACCAGGCGGGCAACACCGACTACTCCGCGGCGCCTCAGGTCCAGCGCACCGTCGTCATCGACGCGCTGCCAGGGGACTTCTCCATCTTCGCGAAGCCCGCCTCGCAGACGGTCAACGCCGGCACTACGGCCAACTACACCATCACCGTAGATGGCATCAACGCCTTCGCGAAGAACGTTGTTCTCTCTGTGACGGGATACCCGCTCGGCTCCACAGTCACCTTCTCGCCCCCACAGGTCAACCCCGGCGACGGCCCCGCAACCTCCGCGCTATCCGTGCTGACCCCTCCCGGCCTGTTCGCTCAGTCCCAGCCCGGCGCCAGCTTCTGGCCGGTGGCCACTCCCACTCTGGCGCTGCTTCTGCTGCTTCCCTTCCGCCGCTGGCGCAAGGCAGTCAGAGGCAGGCTGTTCCCGTTAGTCGCCGTCCTTGCTTCGCTCGCAACGGCTGCCGCCCTCACCGGCTGCGGCGGCGGCTTCGCCCTCCCGCGGATATCGCAGTCCTACACGCTCACCGTTACCGGCACCAGCGGATCGGATACCCACTCAACAACCGTGCAGCTCACCGTTCAGTAAAGGAGACACCATGCGAGTCAGGATCCAAATCATCTCCGCCCTGTTGTTGACCGTCGCCGTGGTCTCCGCCGCTGCACAGCGGCCTGCTTCCACCCCGCCTGCCGCTCAATCACCGCGCCGTGTCGAGTTGGCCCTCGACTACACTTACATCCACAGCAACGCGCCTCCCGGCGGTTGCGGCTGCTTCAACATGAACGGCGGCAGCGCCTCATTCGCCTGGCCTGTAAAGTCGGGCCAGGTTGCCATCGTCGCAGACCTCACCATCGACGGCTCCAGCGAAGCCATCGGCGCTCACAACTTCAACCTGACCCTCGGTACCTTCACCGCCGGTCCGCGCTACCTGCCGCCGGTCCATCGCTTCCCCATTCAACCCTTCGGCCAGGCCCTCTTTGGCGCAGCTCACGCCAGCGGCTCACTGGTAAAAGGAAGGACTCCCGCATACACGGACGCCACTGCCACCATCGCCCTCAATCTCGGTGGAGGAGCTGACCTCCGCGTCAATCGCACCTTCGCCATCCGCCTCGCTGAAGCCGATTATCTGCTCACCACCTTCAACAACGGCTCCAACAACCACCAGAACAACACCCGCCTGAGCTCGGGAATCGTCATTCACTTTTAGCTGGGTCCCACTCTCTTAGCTGGGTCCCACTCTTGTATCGCATTCTCCAACCAACCACCGAATTGAGCGCAGTCCAAGCTTTGTCGCCGTTTGCATTGTGAACAACGTAAACTCGAGCCCGAATCGCGAGTCCTCACCACCTCCTGAACTGTGGCTCTTTTCCAAAACCGGGCGCCATGGTTGGATTTGCCCAGGATTCCGAAACAAGGACCCCAGATGCCGATAAGGGATGCAACACAGGTTCGGTTGCTGGTGTGTTCTTTTCGCTGTTACGTCTTACAAGAACAAAAGCGAATTCTGCCAACGTAGTCGAAATTGTAGCGGTCAAAGCACACTGAAACAGTTCGGAGCCGCGGCTTTAGACGAGCCCGCTGCAACATATTGAATGAAAAACATTGATCCCCAATCGAGTCCAACACGATTCAATAAGTCGTTGAACCAGATTTGGGAGCAGATGATCTGCCCGACCTACGGCAACAGCACATTGAACACAAAGCAACGGGCCAATTCCAAAGCGGTTCAGATGGTAATGAGGCTCGAACACCCGCAAGCGGAGCCCGAGCGGATGGCGCCTGGTCTATCGTGATGCAGGCGGGGCGAAGCCACCTGATCGGGTGGCTTCCAGATGCATGTTCCTGCGGATTCTTCGGGAGCGGAATGGGACCAATTGGAAACAAAAGAATGGCGATCCCGCAACCTGACACCGCCGTTCATAACACACGTTGGCGAGGCCCAGGACTAGGCCTCTTTGTGCTCCAGGTTGAACCGGTATCCGATGCGAGGCAGGGTCTGAATATACTGCGGCTTAAGAGGATCGTCTTCAATCTTCTTGCGCAGTTGACCAACGTAAGTCCGCAGGTATTCAAAGTCATTTCCATGCTCCGGCCCCCACACCGATTTCAAAAGTTCTGTTTGCGGAATCGCCTCGCCGGCATGAATCATCAAATAATGCAGCATCTCGAATTCTTTGGGTGTTAGATGAATCGAATGCCCACACTTCTGCACCCGATATTTCACGGGATCTAGTTCCAGTTGGCCATGGCGAATCGCTGCTTCATTGGAGTTATCTCGAGCGTTTGATCTGCGAACTGCCGAGCGCAGTCGTGCCGTCAACTCCCGGAGCCGAAACGGCTTCGTGATATAGTCGTCCGCACCGGCATCCAGCGCCACTACCTTGTCGTCTTCGCTATCCATCACTGTCAACATCAGGATTGGCAACCGCGGAATCAAATGGCGGATGCTTCGGCAGGTTTCTATTCCGCCCATGCCGGGAATATCCACGTCCAACAACACTGCATCAATTTGGGTTACTCGAACAAGCGACAATGCCTCTTCACCCCTGGACGCATCGACGACGATGAAACCCATACCAGATAAAGTTACATGCAAAGCCCGTCGCAAGGAATTGTCATCGTCGACGATAAGGATGGTGCCGTGGCCTGAGCTAGCTGCTTCTGTTTTCAATGTCTCCTCCTTGAGTCAAGCGGGAGGGAAAGAGAGAAGGTTGTTCCTTCCTTCTGATCGCTAATGACCCACACGTGCCCGTGATGGGACTCCGCGGCCTTCCTTGCAACGGAGAGTCCAATGCCTGTACCGGAAACGGATTCCCGGAAGTCTTCTGCCCTGTAAAAGCGGTCGAATATCCGCTCCCTGTCTTCCATTCGAATCGGCAATCCAAAATTATGAACCGAGATAATCATCTCGGTATGACTGACTTGAACTCCAATCTTGATCGGCGTGCCTGGCGTCGAATATTTCCGGGCATTGTCGACGTACTGAGTGAGAATCATCGCTAGGAGCCCCCGGTCAACCCAGATAGCCAATCCCGGATCATCCACCGAAATCTCGATTCGGTCTCTCTCTTCTTTTGTCAGCTGGGTCGCCAATACCTCGGAAATCGATTCCTGGACATTCACCTCGGTTGCGCGAAGGCCAATCTGTTCGGATTCGAGCTTTGCGGTCGTTAGCAATCTTGTGCATAGTTCGCTCAATCGAACCGCTTCATCTTCGATCAGTTTGGCCAGGTCGCGTTGTAAATCGGTCAACCCGCCCATCTCAAGCAAACCGGAACTCGCTGTCTGGACTGTTGTCAACGGTGTCTTGAATTCATGCCCAAGCGCGTCCATGACCGCCGCACGCAACTGCTCGCCCTTTCTTGCCGCATCGGCTTTTTCTTCTTTCTCAAACCATTGGTGGCGATCGATGGCAATCGCCGAAAGCGACGCGAGCGCATCAACAACCAATGGACTCAACCTCCCACGCACGATCAGCGCCCCGACTGTTCCAGATGCCGCTTGCAAAACACGCTTCGATGTTTCCGACTCGCGATCATCTTGTCCCACATCGAGCAGAAGGCATTCCCGGGCAAGGTCTTGCTCGTCAGCGCCCCATTCGCCCACAGTATCCTGCCGCCCAAGATTCTTATCGAACAAGGCAACCGCGCGTGCGCCAAATATTCGCTGAATCAGAACCACCAACTGGGGTCCGGGCGGCTGATGCAGGTCCATCCAAAGCGAATCCCGGCTCAACTCATACAGTTGTCCCATCCAGGTTCGATGGAATGCCGCATCCCTTGCACTTCTTAACTCCTTGGCAGATAGCCTGCTGATTACAAGTGCCGTGACCTCAAACGTTGCAAGCGCCACCCAGTCCTGCTGATCCGTAACGTTGAAGCGAAAAAGCGGTGGCATGAAGAAATAGTCCAGGCAAGCCACGGCCAGAAGCGAAGTGAGGGAGGCCTGCCAGAAGCCGCATGATGAAGCCATCGCAACCACGGCAAGTAAATAGAGGCTGCTGATTGCCAGTAGATTAATCCGCAGGGTGAATGCGCAATAAGTCAACAGCGCAATTCCAACCGACGCGATCAGGCTTTGGCATAGGACCCGAAAGCCCCGCCGCGGCTCGATCCATCTCGATAAAAGTGGAACGCCCATCGTTCCAGCACCCTGCTCGAACAGTTGCGCCGGCCATAGTAACCGGCTCGATGCGTTAATAGTAAATTTCTCGCAAAGCTCGCGCGTCCCTCACCATCGCAAGAAACCTGCTGGCCAACTCCTGTATGCGATCTGTCTGGCGAAGATGCAAGGCCTCTTTTGGCAGCAATTCTCCGCCAACGCCGATGGCAGTTGCACCGGCAAGAATGAAATCGGACGCGGTCAACTGATTGACTCCGCCGGTTGCGATTAAGGGGATTTGCGGCAGTGGAACCTTCAGTGCTCGCACATATTGAACGCCACCAACATGACCTGTAGGAAAAATCTTCACAAAATCGGATCCGGCCTTCCAGGCAGCAATGACCTCCGTCGGCGTCAACGCCCCCGGAAGTACTACGACGTCCATCCTCTTTGCCTGCCCAACCACTTCCGGAACAAATCCCGGACTGGTTATGAATCTCGCCCCAGCATCAATGCACCGTCGAGCCGTTTCCTCATCGAGCACGGTGCCTGCGCCGACAGCCAGATCCGCATGGCGGTTTGCCAGATCGTCGATAATCTCCAGGGCGCCCGGTGTCGTCATCGTGATCTCTACAATTGGGATCCCCGATGCGTACAGCGTCTCCGCGGCGAAATTCGCAAGTTCGCGCGAATTCACACGTACCGAAGGCAAAATGCCGATCCTTTCAATCGTTGCGCGAACTTCTTCTCTCTTCATTGGCCTGGCGTCTCCGTATCGGTAATCGAATATACGACGTGGCAGCCGTTCTTCACAGCACGCATCTCTGTCATTGAATCTCCTCGTGTCCGACGGCAAGAGTCATTTGTCCAGCGGCCGTCATATACGCGCCGATGAGCTGCAGGTACGCCAGTTGAACAACCCGGTAGTCGCTCTGTGCATTGAGGAAGTCCATCAGCGATGCGCCGCCGTGCTCGTAGGCAAAAGTCACCGTGTCGCGCACATAGACTGATTGGTCCAGATACTGCGCCTTGTATGGCTTCACTAAGGCAATATTGCTGCGCACCAATTCGTACGCATCATCCACGTCGCTGAAGACCTGCGCCTTGGCTGCCTCGGCAGCCTGCTGGCTTCTGTCGATGTCGATCAGCGTTCGCTTCTTCTCGCCCTGGTTCTTATCGAATATCCGCAGTGGGATGCTGACGCTGAGGCCGAGTGTCTGGTTGCCGTTCGGGTTATTGGTCGAAGAGTTATAGGTGTACCAGGCGCCGAAAGTTGGGTCGGTCGAACCATTGGAAACAGCAAGCTTGTGATTAGTCTGCGATTGCTGAATGGTCTGGATTGCTGCCCGGAGGTCCGGCCTGTTATCCAGCGCAATCTGATGGTAATCGTTCAGGGGCTGCAGTTCCGGGCCCAGATCGAAAGTTCCAGTCACGTCGAACTGGTCAACCGGAGTTCTATCATCGAGCAGCAGCAGGAGCTGAATCTTCTGCTGGCGCAAATTGACGATTGCGGTTTCGATTTCCGACTCGTATTGCACGCGCTGAAGTTCGATCCGGGCGAGGTCGATCTTGGCGAGATCGCCGGCGTTGAAGCGGGCCCGGCTTATCTCGATGATTTTGTCGTAGTAATCGAGATCGGCCTTCGCAAGTTTGAGCACCGCCTTTGCCTGGAGGGTTTGCACAAAGGCCGACCGCAGGCCAAAGATCAGGTTGCGTTCGAGATCAACGTGCTGAGACTCGGTAATCTGCGTACCTTCCTTGGCGCTCTCCAGCCGCAGTTCCCGCTTGTGTTCGCGCTCGTGCAGATAACTGAAGTTGGGTTGTTCCGTTGTGCCTTTGAAAGGAGTCCAGGTCCCATTGTGCGAAGCGACTTGCGTGCCATCCGCCAGGATGGTGAACTGCGGATTGGGACGGAGAAAAGCGGTAATTTCCGCGGCCTTCATTTCTTGCACGCTAGCCTCATCCGCTTTCAGCGTAGGGTTGACTGCCTCGAACTTCGCCTTCACCTGATCCCACGTGAGCGGCTGCTGTGCGCCCGAGGAAGATGCGAGGCAGGTAATCCCAAGCGCACAACTGCCTATCGTTTGCGTCAAGACAAATACCCAACTAGCCTTCAACTGCCACCTCCGGTTTCGGGAGCTTGTCCCCTTCTCTCGCAATCCAGACATACAACGTGGGCAGAAGGAAGATGCTCAATAGGAGGTCGGACATCAATCCTCCTACAATGACGATGGCAAAAGGCCGCTGAGAGTCGGAACCGATGGCATGCGACATGGCGGCGGGAAGCAGCCCCAGGGTCGCCACCAGCATGGTCATCATGATGGGCCGAAGCCGCAAAACCGCGCCCTCGATCGCGGCGCCTTCCGGCGTATAACCTCGGGCTCGAAGCTGATTGATGTATTCAAGCATGATGACGCCTGTTTGAACCGAAACTCCAAAGAGCGCCAGGAAGCCGACCCCGGAAGATACGCTGAAAAATGTGCCGGTCACGAAGAGAGCGAGCAAGCCTCCAACGCGAGCCATGGCCACGTTGAGCAGGATCAGCAGCGCCCATTTGAAGGAACGGAACATGCTGTAGAGAATGATGAAGATCAAGAAGATCGTCAGGGGCAGGATGAGGAGCAGCCTTTTTTCAGCTCGCGTTTCGCTATCGTATTCCCCCGACCATTCGAGATGATAGCCATGCGGCAGCTGCACATTTTTCGCGATCTTGTCGATTGCTTCCTTGACCGTGGTGCCCAGATCGCGCCCACGAACCTCAAAGCGGATGGCCGCATAGCGGGAACCGCCTTCCCGGTAAATGTCGTAAGCGTCATCGCGAACCTGGGCTTTGGTCAACTGAGCCAGCGAGACGCGCTCTCCCGATGGAGCGAGAAGTCGAATATTCTGGATAGCCTCTTTGGTATCGCGATACGGTTTCTGATAGCGCACCACCACTTTGTAAACGGCCTCTCCCTGCAACACCTGGCTGACAGGATTACCGCCGACGGCGGTCTGGATGGCATCTTGTATATCGGCCACATTTATGCCGAAGCGCGCAGCCGCATGACGGTCAACGGTGAGATCGATATTCGGCTGACCCGTATCGCGTTGAAGCCCCAAATCCGTGACCCCGTTAATTTTGCCCATAACATCTTTGATCTCTTCGCCCTTTACCTCGAGAACGTCCAAGTCCGGCCCGTAAAGCTTGGCACACAATCCGCCTTTCGTGCCTGTCATCGTTTCATCCACGTTGTCCTCAATGGGCTGGGAGAAATTCCAGAAGGCCCCCGGGTTTTTCTCCACTTCGCGATCCATCGCGGCGATCAGCTCCTCTTTTCTCTGATGAAAGGCGGCGCGCCATTGATCCTTCGGTTTCAAGTCAATGAAGTATTCCGTGTTCCCGAATCCTCCCGTGTCGGTTCCATCGTCAGGCGCCCCGGATTGCGAGACGACCTTGGTAACCTCGGGGAACGAGGCGAAGATATAGCGGTTTTGCTGGGCGAAGCGCGTCCCTTCCGTCTCGCCTACGCTGTTGGCCATCGCGCCACGAGCCCAGATGGCGCCTTCGTCCAAATGGGGCAGGAACTCCGAACCAATCAGCCCACTGAATGTCAGGAAAAGAGCGACAGCAAGCGAAACCAGGCCGGCGCCGACGGTGATCCAGCGATTTTCAATGGCCCACTTGACCCCGCCCCGGTACCGATCCTTCAGGAACTCCATCACCGGATTGCGCCATTCCTTGACCCCATGCGGGAAGAGCAGGGCCGCAAGCACGGGCACAATGAAAATGGAGAATACGATGGCGCCGAGTAGCGCGAAGGCAACCGTCCAGGCCATGGGCCGGAACAAGCGTCCTTCGACTCGCTGCAGCGTGAAGATCGGCATGTAGGCGGTGATGATGATGGCGATGGCGTAGAAGACCGGCCGTTGTACCTCGTGGGCGGCGTCGCGGATCATCGCCAACGGCGTCTTCATGCTCATGGTGATGCGGCCCGCCTCGGGTGAACCGCTCTTGTGGTGACTCAAATGCCGCATGATGTTTTCCATCATGACAACCGCGCCATCGACAACCATTCCGAAGTCGAGCGCGCCAAGTGAAATCAGGTTTGCGGGAATATGGCTCAGATTGAGAAATATAGACGCGAAGAGCAAGGAAAATGGAATGGTGAGTGCAACAATGAAGGCTCCTCGAATATTGCCTAGAAAGAGAAACAGAATGATCGTTACCAGGATCATCCCCTCGGCGAGGTTATGCAGCACCGTGTGCAACGTGTAATGAAGCAGATCGCTGCGGTCGAGCATGGGAATAACCTTCACACCCTCGGGCAGGATGTGATTGTTGAGCTCGTCTACCTTTTGGTGAATCCCTTCGATCGTGGGGCCTTCTTCAGCCCCTTTGCGCATCAGCACGCCGCCCTGGATGACGTCAGGCTCATCTACAATCACGCCGTCCGGGCGATGGTCGGCCCTGGCCATGTGCCCCAGCCGGATTTTGGGGCCCCACTCCACGACCGCGATGTCCTTTATGCGAACCGGAGTCCCATTCGAGGTGGTTAGCACCGTGTCCTCGATATCCTGCACATTGCGATAGAGTCCGAGTGCGCGGACGTTCAATTGCTGCAAGCCCTCTTCGACGAAGCTGCCGCCGGCGTTCACGTTGTTGTTGGACAGCTGATTCTCCACCTGGCTGATGCTCAAGCCGTAGGAGATGAGCTTATTCGGGTCGATGCGTACCTGATATTCGCGCGCCGTGCCTCCGAAGTCGCTCACGTCCACGACGTTCGGAACCTTCCTGAATTCCTTGTACAGAGTCCAGTCTTCGATGCTCCGCAAATTCATCAGGTCATGCGCCGGATTCGTGCTCCGGATTGTGTACCAGTAAATCTGGCCGGTCATGCTCCAGTCCGTACCGATTTGAGGCTGCACGCCCGTCGGCACACTCACCTGCGTGAGCCTTTCGAGCACCTTCTGGCGGTTCCATTCGTTGACCGATTGGTCGTCGAAGATCAACGTAACCAGGGAAAGACCAAAAATCGATTCCGACCGAACCGTCGTCAGATGCGGAATCCCAAACATCTGAATTTCGACGGGAACCGATACTTGCTGTTCCATCTCTTCTGCCGAGCGTCCGGACCACTGGCTGATGATGGTCACGTAGTTATCGGCGATGTCCGGATAAACCTCGACGGGCATATTGTGAAAAGACACCGCCCCCCAGGCGAGCAATAGCACCCCAATAGCCAGCACCACGTACCGGTTATTGAGGGCAAAATCTACGAGCGCGCGAATCATGGCCTGTTCCTCGAGTCCCGGAGTTGAGCGTTATTCATTGTCGATTACATTCTGGAGATTGACCGCGTTTGTTACTACCTGCTGGCCCGGCTGCAACCCGGATAGAATCTCCTGCATATTGCTCGGCAACTGCTCGCCACTGACGACCTGAATGCGCTTGAACTTCTCTTGCGCAGGGACGAAGACCCAATCGCGGTCGTGCAGGTGCACGATCGCGGACGCCGGGACAGACGTGTAGGACCGCTTCTCCTTGCCAAACAAGGTGGCCGTGCCGTACATGCCCGGCCGCATCGTCCCGCCCGGATTGGCCAATTCGATACGGACCTTCGCTGCGCGGATATTCGGGTCGAGAATCGAGCCGATGTTGCTGATCGTGCCCTTGAGAATCCTGTCCGGATACGCGTTCAGCTTGATGTCGGCGGGTTGCCCGACGCGCACGTTGGCCATGTCGCTTTCGTAGACGTCACAGACCATCCACACGGTGGTCAGGTCCGAAATAGTGAATGGGCTCGGCGTGGAGTAGGCCTGCACCGACGCACCGTTCGTCACTTCCTGATCGGTGATCACGCCGGAAACCGGGGCGATGATATCGACTATTCCCTTCGGATCGTCGGGATCGCTGCCGAGCAGGCGAAGATGCTCAGTGGCGGTGTCGAGGGTGGCCTTGGCGTCGTCCTCGCCGTCTTGCGCGACCTCCAGGTCTCCCAGCGCTATCGCCCCATGCTCGTATAACTGCTTCGCTCGATCCAATTGCTTGCGCGCAAGCAGCTCGTCGGAGATGGCCTTGCGGTAGGAGTCGAAGCCTCCCGATATGTCGTCGCTGCGAACACGCAGCAAGGTCTGGCCCTTCTTTACCGTGTCGCCCAGGCGAGCGCGAATGTCCACAACCCGGCCCGAGGCAAGCGAAATCACCGGAACAGTTCTCGCGATGTCCGGAATTACAGTGCCGGTCACGAACAATTGCGACTGGGCTTGGTATTCGGTCGCCGTTACGATCGGATACCGCTCCGGATGCTCGACCGCGAAAAAGGAGACGTCCACTCCGGAAATCACCTTGGCCGGAGGCGGCGCCTCGGCATCGGCTTGCACCTTGTCGCTCTTGCAACCGCTCACGATCAAAGATCCGGCAAGGAACATGAGAAATAGGCCAAACCCAAAACGATTGCTTTTCATATGATTTCCGTACCCCTTTTGCAGCTCACGCCTTTCCAGACGGCTTTACAGTTGGCGAACTCAGCTCAACATCAAGAAGTTATGTTGCTCTAAGTGTCGCTGTAGCATTCATACGTGTGGAAACGTAAAGAAACCATAAGAGAGTTGGTTGGCAATTGGTAAGTTATCAAGGAGACTGGGACGCGCGTTCTGGACATACTCCGTCCTCAACACAGATGGCAACTCGGCGAAGGCCAATCATTAGGCCTGATGACCCAATAAGTGACAACCTGGGTTTGAGGGCAATCATGGAAGGATGATTGTTGCGCAAAATGTGTTCTATTCCATGAGGCGCGCACATCGCATAGGACGATCTATCCCAAGCAACAATGCGCGGGACGATAACTCTCAGCGTCTTACACGCGAGGTCAATCGTCGACTATCTCGAAATGTCCGGAATCCCTTCAGATACCCAAGCTCCCGCTTTGCCGGCAGGAGGCTGAGAGCTGCTCGCAGCGAAAGATGAGTCGGCCCGTTGGGGCAGCACCGGAGACATCGAGGACTCCGGCGCTGCTTGTTCGACCCGCCGATGTCGGCCGCGCATTCATCGCCGACGATCCAACGGTGTGTACGGTTAAAACCGGACCATGATGGCAATCGTGCTAACGGTCTGATTCGTGCGCAAATCTGGCCACCAGATGGCGCTGGCATTTGCCCCAGTTCCGTTCCCCGAGCCGTAACAAGTGGATTCGGCTAAGCTGAGACTTCCGTAGCCGTAACCGGATGGAGCACCGTTCGCGCAGGCATACTGCGTAGGTTGGCCATTGTTCAGCGGAGGACCGCCTGCAAACGCTGGAGGTGTAATTCCGCCGCGGCCGGTCCAATACGGCGTATCGGAGTAGCGATAGCCAGACTCAAGCCGGAACGTGATGAACTGGCTCGGCATGTAGTCGAAGGTGATGGTCCCGTCATGCATCTGGGCGCGGTCCCCGCCATTTTCAGTATAGTAAGGGGTGCCGGTGATTGCGGTAGCGCCGTTGATGGGAGGCAGCAGGGTGAGGTAACGCCCCGGATTGTTCATCAGTCCGCCGCCGAGCGTAACCGCATAGATATCCTTCTTGAACCAGAATCGGGCATAGGACATCGTGCCGATGAACATCTGCTTGGGCCTGCCATCATGGCTGTTGTGGCAGTTGACGCCGCCGGCATAGGTATCGGATGTCCCCATCTCCGGCGAGAGGCCTTTCGGATTGTAGTAGCCGACAGCAGGTCCACCGCCGTATTCACAACCTGCATCGGCGGTCACCGTGAAGGCAGCCTTGTCGAGGAAGGCCTTTGGCTTGTCGTAGTACTTCACCTGGATGCTGTCATCGGTGTGGATGCGCGAGCGGCCGGGATAGCCGATGTCGTCTTCGCCTAAGCCGTAGTTGTTAAACACCAGGTCAAGGTACGGCGTGGGGCGCCACAGAATCTGACCGCCCAAGCCCGGCTTGCCGTTGGGGCGCGCATAGGTCTGCCAGCCATTGATGATCCACGGCTCGATCTTCAGCTTTGCTGTTGGGAAGTATTGGATGCGAAGACCGTTAAAGAACCACGGCGTGTTAGACGAGACAAACGAAGGCTGGTAGGTCCAGTTGTCGAAGTTGTAGTAGCTGAAAAGACCGATGTATGAAACGAAGATGCCAGCATCCACATTGATGCCGTGGGCTTTGTCCCAGTGGTACCCGCCCCAGGCTTCGGAAACGTACTTGTACGCTCCAGCTAAATCCCATTGGCCGCGGCTTGGGCTGGCGTCGTTACGAACCGTGGTCGTGGCGAAAAGGCCATCCATGGTGAGGATGCGCCCCCTGACGTTAGCGATGCGGATATCGCCGCCAGCGCTGATCTGCTCAAGTTGCCACTCGTCGGAGCGAAAAGTCTCGGTTGATCCACCCAGGCTGTCGTCTTTGGGATGGTTGTAATCTAGCGAATAGTTAGCATCCGCACGGAACTCGGGGGTGAAATACTTGGTGCTCATCGGACTGTCCACTGCATGCCCGTTGCTGTTCAGCCAGGTCCAGTCGCCGGGGAATGACTCGCCCTTGGTGGTGACCTGGGCCGCGATCTCAGGAGGCGCGGGGGCTGCAATCGCGGGAGTAGCCGCTGCTTGCCCGTAGCTCGGTGAACCGTCAGCATCGCTCGACTCCGCCATACGCAATGCACCCGCGTCGTGCTCCGCGGAAACAGAATCGCCGGTCGCGTGATCCGTATCGAGGTCGGCCTCCAGCTTCCCCATACGGGCTTTCACTGCCGCCTCGATTTGCGCCATTTGCGCGAGTTGCTTTTTCATCTCCGCAAGCTCTTTGATGACCGCATCATTCTTGACCGGTATTGCGACAGTAGGAGATGCGGCGCTGGCTGAACTCGAATTGGGCGCTGCGGTCGTCGCCGCGGAGGCATTATTGGTTGCGGCCGAAGTTGGTACGGGCGTCTCGCTCGCGGTCGCGCCGGGACCCGTTGCCGGCACTTCCAAAGCTGCCAGACCGACCGGAGCGGTTTGTGCCGGAGCCGTCTTGGCGACTGCCTGCGGTATGAGATTCTTCTCTGAGCGCGGTGTCGTGCTTTGGGCCCTGCACGCAAGTGGCGCGCCGAATCCGCAGATCGCAACACCGAATAAAATGACCATCCTGGAGTTAATTTGCATGCGTGTTTGATCTCCTCGACGCCTCGCGCCGATGGGTTAAGAAGCGTTGACTCTAACTGAGTAGTAACTGGTTGCGTCCGCTCCACTCATTCCAAAGTTTTACGCGAAGAGACATAAGACTAACGTAAAGACAATACCGATATTTGCTAAGACATTAACAAGGCGACTTATAAGCCGCGACTCGCCGCCGCTGTTCCTTCGCGGAGAAGAAACGGCTCATCTACTCTTTTGATTCCAGATTATCTGTAACATAACTCCGCAAGTGTAAGGGAGGCATGAGGGAGACCTAAAATGATCATGGTTTTGTGGGGCCTCCAACGAGGCGCTGCCGAGCTTTTTCTTTCAGGCTATTATCGTCGCAATTCGATTCCAATCGTTGTACGTCATGAGTCGGGATGAATAGGGGCTTTCCTCACGTGGCGCATCGTTATGCGATGTGCGACCCAAATGATGCCGCGGTTTTCTGTTCCCAAAGACGATCTCGATTGGAGCGCCGACGCATCGGCGATGCAGGAACTCGCGGTTCCTTGGTGGTTGAGCCGAAGCACGAGTCCGATGCTGCCAGCCTCAAACATGATCATCACCCCTAAGCCAATGAGGACGAACGGGTTGATTCGATTGCCGTAACGGCGAATCTCAGCTCCGAATGCGGAGTGAAAGACCAGCCAATGCGCCAGGAAGCGCCACAGGCCGGTCAAGGCCAGGAACACCATCGCCAACACTCCGATCGCGTAGCCCGTTTGGACTGCAAGAGTCGGCAAATACACTCCGATGTTGTCCGAGCCGTTGGCCGTAGTGACCAGGGCTACGGTCGCTCTGCATCCCCAAGCCTCGAATGGTAGTCGGAGACCACCGTGTGCTTAAAGGCGTGCGTTGGGCTGTTGTCGGGAAGGGGCCATCGAACTCGGAACTCTCAACAGCTGTTAAGTATCCACTGAAAGGTGATTTCCGAGATGCCGATCATTCGCTCGGAACGACGCGGAGGTTTTGGTAGACGTTCGAAATGCGGGGCTTCACAAAGCTGGCGGGGCTAACGCGGAATAGGTTTTTGTGCGGCATTTCGATGTTTCTCACTCGTGTGTCGGCGGAAGGAACTGTATTCAACCAACGGATTCCCCTCCCTTATGCTCAGAGCGAGTCCAGTGACGCAGTGATTGCCTGCTCGTTCGATGTATCCGGGAAACGTCTGCCAGCCCATTTTCCAATCATTCATGGCAGAGTCTCAGATGCTCGAGGCTAACTTGCATCTGAGACTCCGCACCCTGCTGACTGTTATTTGACGATGAATTGAGCTGTTGCTGATTCGGTGATTGAGCCGGAGACGCCGGTGAAGGTGATAGTGTAAGTACCCGGCTTGGCCTTTGGTTGGAAGAGAATGCCCGAGATCGCGAAGGCTGTGCCGTTCACCTTCACAGTCTGTGGGAAGTCGACACATTCATTGCCCGTTGGACCGCCGGTGCACGTCAACTTGACGTTGCCGTTGAAGCCTTTGACCGACTTGAGCTCAAGGATGAATACCCCAAGCTCTCCTCGATTAACGGTCTCCACGGCGGGAATCGGGGTGATGGTGAAGCTGGCGGTCTGCGTCGAAGTCACAGAGAAGCTTTGGGAAACCGATGCTGCCGCAGCGAAGTTTGAGTTGCCGGGCTGCGATGCCTGGATGGTGCAGGTCCCGGCCAGGATGAGGGTTGCTGTATTCCCTGAAACGGTGCAAACAGACGAAGTGAGTGAAGCAAAACTCACCGCAAGTCCAGAGCTGGCTGTCGCAGTCAGACTGACTGGCGTGCCAACAGTCTGTGCCGGAATCCCGTTAAACGTAATGGTCTGGCTGGCCTTGCCGACCTGGATTGTCTGCGATACAGGTGTGGCGGCGCTGTAATTCGCGTTCCCCGCCTGGGAGGCGGTTACCGTGACCGTGCCGGCGCCGGTGATGGTGAGAGTTGAGCCGCTGATGCTGGCGGGACCAGTTACACCATAGGAAACGGCGAGCCCCGAGGATGCTGTTCCATTCAGCGTATATGGGCCTGCGGCGCCATAAGTCGCCGTCGCGGGCAATCCAGTGAAGCTTATGGTTTGGCTGGCCTTGCTGACCAGGATGGTTTGCGATACTGCCGTGGCTGCGCCGTAATTCGCGTTCCCCGCCTGGGAGGCGGTTACCGTGACCGTGCCGGCACCGGTGATGGTAAGGGTCGAGCCGCTAATGCTGGCTGGACCACTCACCCCATAAGAAACCGTGAGCCCCGAGGATGCTGTTCCATTCAGCGTGTATGGGCCTGCGGCGCCATACGTCGCCGTCGCGGGCAATCCAGTGAAGGTGATGGTCTGGGTGGCTGCGCTGACGTTGATGGATTGCGAAACTGAAGTGGCTGGGCTGTAATTCCCGCTTCCTGCCTGAGATGCAGTCACGGTAACCAGTCCCGTGCCGGTGATGGTTAGAGTTGAGCCGCTGATACTCGCGGGACCAGTGACTCCATAGGATACGGCGAGCCCCGAGGATGCTGTTCCATTCAGCGTGTATGGGCCTGCGGCGCCATACGTCGCCGTCGCGGGCAATCCAGTGAAGGTGATGGTCTGGGTGGCTGCGCTGACGTTGATGGATTGCGAAACTGAAGTGGCTGGGCTGTAATTCCCGTTTCCTGCCTGAGATGCAGTCACGGTAACCAGTCCCGTGCCGGTGATGGTTAGAGTTGAGCCGCTGATGCTGGCGGGACCAGTGACTCCATAGGAGACGGCGAGTCCCGAGGAAGCAGCGCCGTTCAATGTGTAGGGGCCAGCGGAACCATAGGTGGCCGTGGCGGGAAGACCGGTAAAGGTGATCGTCTGGCTTCCGATTGTAATGTTGAGGCTCTGCGCCGCGGATGTGCTGACGTCGTAGGTGCTGTCGCCGGAGTAGCTCGCTGTTACGCTGTAAGTTCCAACCGCCAGACTCGAGCTGGTGAACGTGCCGGTGCCGTTGGTGAGCGTGATCGCGCCCACCGTGGTCGCCGGATTTGTGCTGGTGTTGGTCAGGGTCACGGTTCCGGTAGGCGCGGGTGTGGCCTGCGTGGTTCCGGCCACGGTCGCGGTAAAGGTCACGGTCTGACCGATTGCGGCCGTCGTCGGCGCGATAGTCAAGGTTGTCGCCGACGTCGCCATCAGCGGCGATATCTTGCCGAAGTAGGTGCGAATGCCGCCGCCTAACTGCGGTGTGACGTAGGCGCCGGGCGAAGTGGCGAAGGCTGTGTTGTCGGCGGCATACCCAGCAAAATAGATGTTATTCGCGGAGTCCAGCACCATACCGACCGGATAATCATTCCCGGCGACAGCGTTCGTGTTGCCGAGCGGGGTTGAGAACAGCAGCTTGCTGCCATCCGGGCTGAAGGTCGCCAGGAAAGGATAACTCGCTCCGGTGGAGCTGCCCGGACGGCCCTCAAGCGGATTCACCCAGGGAAGATCGAACGTGTAATTGCTGTCCCAGCCATAGAGATAGACGTTGCCGACGCTGTCCAGGCCGATGTTCTGCCCATAGTCGTTGGATTGCTGATTGCCTTCGAACAAAGTCGACCACACGTATCCTGTGCCGGTGGGGTTGATCTTGGTCAGAAATGCGGTTTGACTACAGTAGTTCTGTCCAACGCTTCCGTGCAGTTGCAGGCATGCCGTTTGATATGCGCCTGTGGTGGTGGGATAGGTGGTGAGATAGGTGTTGCCAGTAACATAGACGTTGTTGTCGCTATCTGCGGCGAGACCATAAACCACGTTATTCGGATTGGTGAAAGGGACCTCGGGTCCGCCGATATAGGTGCCATATTGAAGCGAGTTCTGGCCCGACTGTAGCGTATTGAATGCGGCGAGCCAGCCGGTATATGCCTCGCAATAGCCGTTGTCGGGTTGGTTGTTGTAACTGCCCCAGGTGACGCAGCCTGGCCTGACCGATCCGGCTGTTGTGGGAATGGCGTCAGAATAGGTTTCTCCGCCTACATAGGCCATCCCATTCGGCCCAACCGCCAGAGCCAGAGGCTGCACCCAGGCGGGATTTGGGGTGTTCGTTGCTCCAAACAGTGTGGAATAGAGCAGGGTCTGGCCATCGGCACTGAGCACCGATAGAGTGGCCATCTGCACGGCTTCGTTCTGCGTTTGGAGGGCATTGGCTGTTACCGGGAAAGGCACATTGCCATTTTGTGGGTAATAGTTGCTGGCAGTCTGTCCACCCTGAGACTGAAGGTAGCTTGTGAAGTAGATGTTACCTGCGGAGTCAAGCGCCAGGCTGTTTGGAAACGTCGGCTGTGTCCCGCCGAAGAAGGTGCTGTAAAGCAGGTTGGCGCCGGTGGGATCCAACTTGGCGACAAACAGCGTCGGGCCGCCTGAGACCCACTCCGTTCCTCCGCCTGCGAAGTAGCCGTCACAATGTTGTGCGGCCGGTTGGTAAAAGTCGGCCGGGCTGCCGCCGGCGACGCCAATCGGATAGTAGTAAGGCATGCACAGCGGTTGAATGGCATCGGCCGTAACCGGGAAATCGGAAGACCCCGTCTGCCCCAGGATGATCGCATCCCCAGCCGCGTCTACCGCGACAGCCTGCCCTAGCTCGGAGCCGGAGAACCCGTGCAGGTAAGTGGAGTACACCAGCGACGTGCCGTCGGCGCTGATCTTGGTGATGAATGCCGAACCGAGGTACCCCTCGGCAGATCCTCCGCAGCGGACGTAGTTGTGGGCCGTTGCAACCGCAGAGTCCTGATTGCAGGTGGTCTGATATGCGCCTGTGGTCACGGGCAGATTCACGTCGCTGGTTTCGCCGGTGAGGATGATTTCCCCCGACGCATCGACCGCCATGCCGATTGCCTGAGTTTCATAGTTGCCCGTGCCGAATATGCCCAGGAAGAGCAGCGTCGGGTCGATGACCAGTTCGCGGCTGTGGTCGTATGCCCCCAGTTGGAAGCTCACTTGTTGCTGGTGATTCACGGCGGCGATGGCGAAGCTTCCGTCAACCGGCCGGCGCACACCGTCAACCATCTGGTAGACAACCGGCTTGTTGAACCGCACCTCGGGACCGCCCTCCACCGGCAGCACAAGGTCGCCATTTTCCGCGAGGGTCGCCTTTGAGCCATCAAAGCTCAGCTTGATCGCCGATGCGTCCGCGCCCGGCGCTACCACGAAGTCGTATTCCAGCGCGCCCTGGTGGCCGTAGTAGACCAAGTCAACGCCCGGATAGACGCCATTCATCCGGACCTTGCCGTACATCGGCACATCATGCTGCCACTTGGCAGGGTCATTTCCGGTGAAGTAGTTGGCCTTTCCGGACTGTGGCTCATCGCCGATTGCTGTTTGCCGGAAACTCGCTCCGAGCAGGTTCATTCGCACGGCGGATGAGCTGATGGTGGGCTGCAGCTCCTTCGGGTCGGCCGAGTCACGCTTGGCCGGCGTAATCTTGTTCATCTGCAGCACCGCGTCAGCACCGGCCAGATAGAGTGTGTACTGCGGCCCGCGCGCCAGCCACTGCACGTCGCTCGACGTCTGGCCGCGATTGGGTTCAAAACTCAACGGCAGTTGGCCGTAGTGGACCTTTGCCTGGGTTGACGGAGCAGCCTTCGTGGGCGAAGGCACATCGGCTGGACTCGTCTGGCCATAGGCAGCAAGGCCGAGTGATACAAAGCAAAGAGCAGCAACGAGCTTGAGTGAGTTCTGAGCGTTCACAGGGAATCTCCTGCACGGTTCGCGCTGTTCTGCGAGAAAATGCATCACGTTCCCGATAAATTTTTAAAAATGTATCTTGCGCCCACAGATGCCACGCTGCCCGACCGCGCTACTTTGCCGCCAGCCTGGCCTGGATATCGATAAGCAGGTTGTGAGCTTCAGCGTTCATGAGCTTTGCGCCTGGAGAGAATCCATTGACAAGTAATCGGTCGGCGATCTCAGCGTGGGACAAGGCTTCCTGATCGCGATGCAGGCCGACCAGCGCCCGGGCCCAGAGGAGGTGCGATGCGCCGAACCGCCGGTCGGTTGGCGCAACTCTCCCCGTCTGGACTGCAACCAGTTCGGCGGCTACTTTCTCGCCATCCTGGAAGTGCCCGGTTGCGATATATGCCTTGCAGAGAAAGTACAGCGGCTCGGCCAGATCGGGGCTGGTGCCCCGCAGCTTTCTCCATGTGGGCATCGACGCTTCCATCATTGGCAAGGCTTCCTTAGCCCTTCCGACCTTCATGAGGGCGCCGGCCATATACTCCTTCTCCGTGAGTGCTCCGCTGCTATCGGCGCCCGAGCATTGCGCGTATCCGTCATAGGCACGTTGATAGATGGGGAGACTTGCCAGAACATCCCCTCGCATTTCAGTCATATAGGCAAGATCTCCGTAGACCTCCGATTGATCGCACAAGGCGAGAGGATCCTGGCCGTAGACCTGGAGAGCATCTTTAAAAGCTCGCTCGGCCTCGTCCAGATGACCACGTAACTCAAGATCCTGGCCCAGCATGTAGAGAGCATCGGCACACTCGCGCGAGGAGAGATTGTCGTCCCGGCACTCCTTGACCGCAAACTTCAGCAGGCGCAGATTCTCATCGCTCTGATAACCATTGTTATCGCGATTCCAGGCATAGAAGATCGCGCTCCAAACGCGAACAGCCGGAGGGACACCGGGCTTGCGCGACAGTTCCAGCGCGTGGGCAGTGAGTTTTTCGCCCATGTCCATCTGCCCTTGAAGGTAAGCGATGTTTCCGGAGAATGCTTCCGACTCAGCTTCCTTGGGAATATCCTTCGCAGCCTTGGCGCTGGCAATCGTCTGGGTAAGAACCGCCTGGGCGCTTTCGAGGTCGCCGTTCTCATACATCGATTCGGCAATTCCCATCTGCGCCTCTCGCAGATCGGCAGGATCCTTGATGTACTCAGGCAGCACCTTCACGCCAAGTTTGAGGAACTCGGGTACTGTGGCCGCAGGCTTTCCGGTGTAATTTGAGTTGGCCAGCTTGAAGAGCCGGTACATGAAGGTCTGCATGCGCAGCGCCCTCTGACCTTCGAGGACCGCCTGCTCCTGGCGCCACCCCGCATAAGCTGCACTGGCCAGCAAAGTGATTGCCACCAGTAGCGTTGCCGCCACAGCTCCTCGATGGCGGCGCACATATTTGCCTAACCGATAGAACGTGGTCTGTGGGCGGGCGAGTACCGGCCTGCCGGTGAGATAACGCTGGATGTCCCCAGTAAGCAAATCGACTGCGGGATAGCGATCCTGGGGCCTCGGGTTCAGGCACTTCTGGGCAATCGTCGCCAGATCGCCTGTCAATAAATGGCGCAGCCGGTTTTCCGAGAGTCCGCGCTGTTCCGCCGCGGCGCTGTTCACCGCGTCCGGCAGCCGTTCGGGCTCCTGCTCCCTGATAGCCCGTTCAATCATCGCTGCCACGGATGCGCCATGGCCAGGTCTAGATCCAGCAAGTAGTTCAAACAACACAGCGCCGAGTGCGTAAATGTCGCAGGACGTCGTGACCGGTTCGTTTCGCAGTTGCTCTGGACTCGCGTAAGCCGGTGTGGCCATCACGGTGGTAGTCAACAGGCTGTCCGGCTGGATCAGCTTTGAGGTCCCAAAGTCGAGCAACTTCACGGTTCCATCGGAGGTGACAAGAATATTGGACGGCTTCAGATCGAGATGTACGACCAGGTTTCGGTGCGCATAACCGACCGCATCGCACACGCGAAGAAACAGTTGCAGCCGTTCCGCAATCCCCAGCTTGCGCGCATCGCAGTAATCGTCCAGATGCACGCCGTCCACATATTCCATTACGAGATACGGCTGTCCTCGATCACTCAGGCCTGCATCCAGCATGCGTGTGATGTTGGGATGATCGAGAGAGGCAAGAATATGCTGTTCGCGGTGAAACCGTTCAATGAATGAGGGGCCAGCCGAATGCGGTGCCAGAACCTTCAGAGCGGAACGCTGCAAAGCGCCCCCCACCATGCGTTCAACCAGGTAGACAGCGCCGATGCCACCAGTCCCAATGTGCTTGATCGGCGTATAAGGCCCAATCTTGCCAGTTAAAGCGGGGACATGCGCTGCAACTTCCGCATCTTCGGTGCTCGACGCATTGAAGATATCCATCGCACGGCGGCACAACTCAATATCGGGACAGCGCTCGGCCAGCACGCGCTCACGGTCTGCTGCAGGCGTCACCTCAGCAAGATGAAACAAGTCCTGAAGCAATTGCCAGTTGTCCGCGTCCTGTGCCATGACCCTCACTTCCTGTTGGCGCGAAGCAGAGAATAAATGCGTCACGTCCTAGGCTGAGTGGAGACGGTCATAGAGCCAACCGCGCACGAATCTCAGCTCCCGATCCACCGTAGCCTTTGAGGTATTCAGCAGCTCAGCCGTCTCTTCCGCCGAAAATCCCAGGAAGAATCTCAGCTCAACCATTCTGCACTTGCGCGGATCCAGTTGTTCCAGTTCTTCCAGAACGCGGTCCAAGTCCATCATTTCGACTGGTCTGGCATCGATCCCGACTAGATCTGGATGTAGCGGAACGGGAATCCCGCCGTCGCGCTTTTGTCTCCGCTCGGAGCGGGCCTGGTCAATCAGGACCCGGCGCATCAGGCGTGCTGAAAGGCTGTAGAAGTGTTCACGGTCTTCAAATCTTAGACTGCGCTGCCGGATCAGTTTTAGAAACAGTTCATTGACCACGCTGGTCGGCTGCAACAGGTTCTCCGGCCGCTCTCTCCGAAAGAGAGAGCCGGCAATCTTCTTCAAATGTGGATACACGAGTTCGAACAGGTGCTCGGTGGCAGAGGGATCTCCCGCACTCCAATCGCGGAGAAGCAGCGTGATCTCGCCGGGTTGCGTCATGAAAGGGATCTCTGCATCGAAGTATAGACAATGCGGGGCATCTTTCGGGCATTGCGAATTAAAGTTGAGCTTATCCTATTCAGAACAGTTGAGTTTTATGAGTTTTGGGGACAGATGAAGAGGATTTAGGTCGATAGCGATCTCTTCGACCGGCGCGGAAAATCGATTGCTGAAATCGCTGTTTCAGAATTGAAATTCAGAGACGACAGAAGGAACTCTCAACCGTCTCCCCCTAGCGACAAGGAACGCCCTTGTCGCCTAAATTGATGAACTCCGGCGAGAAAAAGCAGAGGAGTTTAGGACCAATCGTCCTGATTTGGCGCCAATGCGCTCATCGATGCGATGGACCGCGCATTCGATTGATGGAATGGTCGAGCTTTCGGACAATTGCAAATGCGTCCATCGCCGCCTGCGAAGTTGAGGCGAGATCGACTTCGGTTTGCGGGCGGTCTTCATGGCGGTTTTCATGATTTCACAGTCCACTTGATGCGCCCCTTGGCGACAAACCAGATCACAAACAGACCCACGCATCGCCAGTAAGAACCGCTTCAAGTGCTTGGAGATTCGAGTGAATGTCGGAGATCACGAGTGCGCGCATGTCGGTCTCGCAGCTTCCAAACACTCAGCGTATCCCAGGATTGGTCCGACAAGTGAGGGATACGCAAACAGTGTCTATTTAAACAGTGTAGACGCAAACGCGCCAGAACTACAACACTTTGGTGATGGCAGATGCATTGTCAAAGCGCGTGTTGAAAGTTCTAGGGCTGCGCATTCGCGATCTTCGCCGGGCGCAAGGTCTTTCGCAAGAAGATCTCGCGGACAAATGCGGTGTTCACCGGACGTTCATGGGAACGGTCGAACGGGGCGAAAGCAACTTGAGTTTTTCGAACATTCTCAAGGTAGCGTCTACGCTCGGAATGTCGTTGTCAGCGCTTTTTGAGGGAGTTGATGAGAACTCGGACGCGCGTCGGCGCGGAAGTGCCGCGAAAGAGCATGATCCCCCGCCGAGGGTTATCAGGCGCTCGACGCAGCGGAAGTCATAACTGCGAGGGACTTTTTCGAACGCATGGTCACAAAACTGGAGGGCAAGCTTGCTCAGCGCGACACCTAGCCTGAGTGTTTCAGGCCGTCGACGATTCCCTCAGCAAGGCTGAAGCGCGGCTAAAAAACAGATGCGGGAAATGACAACGATAGAAACTAGACCGATTATTAAGCGCCACAGCCACCATGCCCGCCGAAACGAACGAGGTCCACAAAAGAACTTTGATGGTATCTGTGATGGTCTTTTTTTCTTGGCTGTTTCTAAACCATTGATTCTAAATGTTTTTGGCTCCTCAGGTAGGACTCGAACCTACAACCCTTCGGTTAACAGCCGAATGCTCTGCCATTGAGCTACTGAGGAGTGATTCGTACTCATTTCTCCAATACAAAGGTAGCAGAGAGAGCGGGGCGCGTCAAAACCCCAAGCGTGCCACAAGCCCCTTGGGGCGATACCATAAGAAAGACCCTGCAGGAGGACGAATGTCCAGAATCTCCCGGCTCGACCGCAGCCACGCGACGCCCCAAATCGCCGCGCTCTACGACAAAGCCTTTGCCCAGCGCGGCAACGTGCCCAACATGTTCCGCGTCATGGCTCACCGGCCTGAAATCTTTGCCACCATGCAGGCCCATTTTGGCGCAGTTCTCAATACGGGCACAGTCTCCACCAAATTGAAGGAGCTGATCATCGTCCGCACCAGCCAGGTGAATGAAACCCCCTATTGCTTGGCCAGCCACACCATTCTCGCCAAGGGCCTGGGCTGGTCCGACGATCAGCTTGCCCACCTCGCCGAATGGCCTCAGCGCGAAGACTTCACCCCCGCCGAAAAGGCCGCACTGCGCCTCGCCGAGACCGTCACCCGCGACGCCCACTCCGTCACCGACCAGCAGTTCGCCGAGCTGCGCACCTTTTACTCCGAAGGCGAAATCGTGGAGCTGCTCTGCGCCATCGGCCTGTTCAACTACTTCAACCGATTCAACAACGCCCTCAACATGGAACCCACCAAGCCCGGCGAAGGCGGTTGCGCCGTCCCCGCTACTGAAACTGCACCCGCCCGCTAGTCTCCGGAGGCCGAATTCAATAACAAAAAAGGCGCTGTCATCCTGAGCGAACGGGGCCCCAAACGTAGTTCAGTTCCCGGGCTCCCCGCAGACAGGTCTTCGGCTGCGGGGTGGAGTTCGGGGGTGGTGAGTCGAAAGATCTGCTTCTTCTTTTCATCCGTCGAGCAGGTCGCATGATTTCGCAATCAAGTCTGGAGAAAAACAGAACGATGCAACTTGAAATTCCCGCCGCCGCCTTCCGCGCCTACATCTTCGACTGCGACGGCACCATCGTCGATTCCATGCCCCTTCACTACCGCGCCTGGAAGGCCGCACTCGCCGAGTGGAACTGCGATTTCCCTGAGGATCTCTTCTATTCCTGGGGCGGCAAGCCCGTCCGCAACATCATCGCCGACCTGAACCAGATGCACGGCCTCAACATGCCCATCGACTCCCTCGCCACCCGCAAGGAAGCCCTCTACCTCGCGCAGCTTCCCAGCCTCAAAGTCATCCCTGAGGTGGTGGAACACATCAACGCGCAGTATGGCCGCATTCCCTTCGCCGTCGCCTCCGGCAGCCGCCCCGATTCGGTCATCGGATCGCTCACCGCTGTCGGCCTGCTCGACAAATTCGACGCCTTCGTCTCAGCCGGGGACTACAAAAACCCCAAGCCCGCACCAGACTGTTTCCTGCTCGCTGCCGAAAAGCTCGGCGTCGCACCCAAAGACTGCCTCGTCTTTGAAGACACTCAGCTCGGCATCCAGGCCGCCAACGCCGCCGGCATGGCCTCCGTCATGGTCCCCTTCATCATGCACAGAAGCTAGAAGATCTTGGGTCCTTCGACGGAATGAGGAAGACTCATTCGGGCGGTAGGCCGGGGATTCATCCCCGGCATAAAACCGATGAATTGACCGCAGGCTGCACATCCTGCGGAAAGACTCCGAGTTGACGTAGATGTGCGAAGGGGCACGACTTCATAGCCTGCCCTGAGCGCAGTCGAAGGGTGCCATAAGCTGTTTAAAATGAGAGACGGGGCTTCAGCCCCCACGCCATCTCCCCCAAATTCAACCCAAAGTCAGGCTTTTTCCCGCCTGTTCAGCCCACGAAGGCATGCTCTTCCGTAAAATCGCCCAAAAATCAAACCCCTTTTCGCAGCCTGCACTGCACGCGCCGCCCTCAATAAAGCAGCACCGCCACCCGGTACGCCGAGAAGGCCCCCTCGACATTCTCCGCCGGGCAGCTTCCCACCGCCGCCTGCCGATAATTCCCCGAGGCAAGCCGGTTCACCAACGCCTGCGGCAGATGCGTCAGGTCCGCATCCTGCCAGCGCATCAGGAACAACGGCTGGTCCGCCCCATGCGTCCCCGCGCAATAAGCACGCGCGGAAGCCGTATCGCGCACAACCGTCACCCCGCTTACCCGCACCAGGCTTGCCACCGTCGCTTCCACCTGCGCCGGCGTCAGTTGCTCCACGCCACGCGTGTAATCCGCCACGGCATAGAGCACTCCGCGGCTGGCCACTACGGCCACCCCCAGCCGATCCACCTCGGGGTTCAGCAGATTGGTCCGGTGTCCCGGCGAGTGCATCCACTCCTCGTGAATCGCCGCGGCGTCCGGCCCGATCGCCACGTTCTCCTCAATCAGGCTGAAGTGGGCGCCCGCGTGTCCGGCCCGCTCCGAAAGGTCCAGCTCACCCCCATACCGGTGCGCAATCGGCCCCTCGGCCGCCATCCGCAGGCAATGCTGCCGTGCAGCAGCGGCCAGTGCCGGATCCCAGTGCAGCGGCCCCGCTCCCCGCGCGGCGCGTGCCTCGTTGGCCAGCGCCAGCAACTGCTCCGCCTCCGGCTGCAAACTCTGCCGCCCGCCTTGTCCCAGCCCGTATTGCGCCTGCCCCGCGCTCACAAAAATCGCCATTCCAGCCAGCGCCGCGCAACCCATCCAACCTCTAAGTGAGAACCCCATACCGTATTGAACCCCACCCCACCGCCGGTGTCGCTGTATTCTGGCTCTGCCCATGCTTTTTTTGGAATCCAGCAAGTTACGTGCCCATTTGGGAAGATTGCCCGGCCGCATGCGCCGCCAGCCTCTCGCCGCCGCCGGAGCGCTGCTGCTGGCCGCCTTCGTGCTCGCCGGCCTCACCGCGCCCTGGCTCGCTCCCCACAATCCTGCCGCCATTGACCTGCTCCACCGCCTTCAGGGTCCCTCCGCCGCCCACTGGGCCGGAACCGACGAACTGGGCCGCGACACCCTCTCCCGCCTGCTCTGGGGTGCCCGCCTTTCGCTGGCTGTATCGGTATGCGTGGTCTCCATCTCCCTCGCACTCGGCCTCGGCATCGGCGGCCTCGCCGGCTACCTCGGCGGTTTTGTTGACACCGCCCTCACCACCTTTGCCATGAACACCTTTCTGGCTCTCCCCGGCATCCTGCTGGCCATCGCCTTCGCCGCCTTTCTCGGCCCCGGCTTCACCAACCTCGTGCTGGCCCTCGCCATCGGCGGATGGGCCGGCTACGCGCGCCTCGTCCGCGCCCAGGTCATGGCCGTCCGCGACCGAGAATACGTTGACGCCGCGCGAGCCCTCGGAGCCGGCGGCCTGCGCATCTTCTTCCGCCACATTCTCCCCAACATCATCCAGCCCATCGTGGTCCAGGCCGCCATCGGCATGGCCGGCGTCATCCTCGCCGAGGCCACGCTGTCCTTCCTGGGCCTCGGCATTCCCGCCCCCGCGCCCAGTTGGGGCTCCATGCTCAACGACGCCCGCTCCCATCTCTTCGATTCCCCCCACCTCGTCCTCTTCCCCGCCCTCGCCGTTGCCGCCGCCGTCCTTGGCTTCAACTTCCTCGGAGACGCTTTACGCGACCAACTCGATCCCCGCACCCGTCTCGAACTAGGCCTGTGACCACCCCATTTCGGTCTTGCAACAAGGTGCGCACCACCAATTTCACCTGGCGCCCTGAGCGAACAACAAAAGAGGCTTGTTATCCTGAGCGTAAAAACTGTACCGGCACAAACCCGCCGACAGCGTCCTACAATGCGCTCAACCAGGTAACATGGACCTCGGTGAATGCAGCAGTGAATGGACTCACGTACGACGCGGCAGGGAATGTGTATTACGACGGCCTCAACACGTATGCCTACGATGCCATGGGCACGGCGCTCCACACAATTAGCGACCGAACCTCTCCAGCACATGAGGGTGAACAGGTGTGGACAGGGGCCGGGGAGCCGGGGGCGAGTTCGCTAGCGGGGCCGCTCGGAACCTTGGCCGGCGCAATTACAGATGGCGTGAGAGCTGAAATCCATGTTGAGGAAGAATCGACGATCACGCTTGACCAATACCACACCACAATTGACGACGAGCGAGCCGCATATCTGCAAACCTTTGGTCAAGATGCCTTTACGCAGGCAACCGGCTGTAAGCAGGTGGCTGGATGCGGATACAACGATTCAGCACTTCCGGCTAACCTCAAGAAGCCTCAATGAAAGGGGATATGGATGCGAATTTGGATCGGAGTTTCGGTAGTATTGATCTTGATTTTTCTTAGCCTCGCATCTTGGACATCCAAAAGAGAATTTGTGGCTCCCTGCACGTTGACGGTGACCGGGAAGACAGGCGACCCGCTCGCCAACATACGCGTCTCCGAGAGTTGGAACGCATATTCCTACGACTTGGCGGGAGGATTTGACATTCAAACGGATGCTCATGGCCGTGCAATCTTCCCAGCGCAGTCCTCGACGCATTCCGCTTTATTCTGGGCTCTCCGCCCAATTCTAACGCGATTCAACTACGGCGCACACGCAAGTTCCGGAACCACAGCTACGATTGGGGTCTCAGAGCCGGGACTGAAGACGGAAGAGGGGGATCTCAGAGGATTCACTTGCAGCAACACTGAATGCACTGCTCACCCACTCGAATTCGCTGCTAGGCTTGTCAGCAAGTGATTCGCATCTGCGAAATCTCGATCAAACACTCCTACGACGGAGCGCCGGGCAGTTTCACCGGCAAAGAACGTGACACCGAGTCCGGGCTGGATTACTTCGGGGCCAGGTACTTCACGTCCGATCTGGGCCGCTTCATGAGTCCCGACTGGGCTGACACACCGACCGATGTTCCCTACGCTCAATTTGGCGATCCGCAAAGCTTGAACCTCTATTGCTACGGTGGCAATAGCCCGCTCGTACATGCGGACCGAGACGGACATACTCCTGTTGCGATAGCCCTCGAACTGACGCCCGAGCTTCTTGAATGCCCAGTATGTGAAGGGGTTCTCTGGGGTACGGTGGGTGCAATCACACTTTACGAGGCATATCAGGTTTACCAGTCCCGCCAGGCTGCGCCGGGGAGCCGTCCCGGCAAAGACTTTACGCGAGCTGGGAAGAATGAGATCGACAAGACGAACGCCGCCCAAAATGGCGGTGAGAACAAATGCGACAAATGCAAGAAGAAATTGCGAAAGGTTCAAAACAAGAAGGGTGAGCCAACGCCGGACGATCAGTTGCAACGTCATCA
>Ga0302268_1000209_pt1 | contig 37667 bp, 23 predicted proteins | sample III_Bog_E2_1_FD_194554 | JGI IMG/M metagenome (GOLD analysis project Ga0302268, IMG submission 194554) | Peat permafrost microbial communities from Stordalen Mire near Abisko, Sweden - III_Bog_E2_1 | ecosystem: Environmental > Terrestrial > Soil > Wetlands > Peat | place: Sweden: Abisko... | reverse complement strand
CGAAAGCAGATAATGCGTGTTTCAGTCAAGTTTGGCAGGATTGGTTATTGAATAATGATCAGCTCATAGTTTGACGTAGGCTGGACGATCCAAAGCCTTTCCCTGTTTTACGTTCAAGAAAATGTTGCGCAATTTGATGGGTTCGGAGTACTTGGAGAAGCGTTCTGGACATTCCAAGTCAAACCACACAATCTATGTGCACTCAAGTGTACATTTTCGACTTTGCACTTCATTTCTGGCACTTAATCCTTGACCGACTTCTCCTTGAGGCAGGTGAGAAAGTTTTCCTCGAGGAAGTTGCACTCAGTCCTATCTACCATCAGATATACTCTTCCTCCATGGGCGGTGCGTACTGGAGATCCATCTTGCTACTTGTGGTAAATTATATTGCAACCTGTATATCAACTCAACCATTAATATCTCATTGAAAGAGTTGTATCAATGATTTTAATATGTTAAGTTTCTTGAAGAGGCAATATTTTGTTTAAATTCAATTAATGTGGATAATCATGATTTATTTGTGCTGACGACACTCGTGTTGAGGGATGGATTATGTGCTTAGAACAGGCTTATAATCTCATCTAGCAATCTTTCCAATACCTCATCTTTGTCTGGTAATCTGTTTTGGAGTTGCAGGATATTTTTCTTCTCATCTTCAAGCATGCGACTTTGATCCTCTACAAGGTTGTATATTGCGTTAATAGTATTCGTTCGCTCATCGTAATTATCAGTCTATAGTCTTAGTTTCTTTTGAAATAAAGCTTTAGCCTCAAGATAGCGACCCCAATGTATGCAGTACTCGGCATAATTCTGGTAAATGACCGAGCGCTTAGCATTGTTGTTTTGGAAATCTTTTAGTTGCAATTCGTAGACCTAAAAGGCTGCATCAATCTCATTGACATGCTTACAGAGTGAGATGGCTAGATCTTTGGCAGCTGGATATTTTTTAATATCTAAAGCAACTAAGATATTCACCAATTTATCAACAACTTTAAGCTTCATTAAGAATAGATTGTCAAGTCTGAGTTAGAAATTGGAATTGGAGCCAAGGCTACTGATCATATCACTTTGATCACAAAGCAGTTTGAGTACTGCGATAAAGCTACGACCAGCCTTGACTTTGGCTCCTTGTTTCATGTAAATATCAGCTTTTACATAGCTGATGTTGATAAGGTGTCCATTGAATTAAAGCTCTTTTTCCATTTTGGTTTCATCAGTCTCAATAGAGGGTCTATAGTTATTCTTATACTAATTAAATAGCTGCTAGTATTCATCAATTCCAGAAATTGTTGTGAAAATACGAGTCATAAGCTCGCTAGTCATAGGCTTGATAAAATTTTAGACATATTCGTTAGCACTCTAGTTGAAGATGGTATTATTGCATCTATCCTTTAGATCTTGGCTGACCTGTGAAATCTTTTCGGGAGTAATTTCGTTAAATTTAGAGAATTAACGGAAACCTCTCTTAAGAATAAACTTGAGTCTTAACAACATCCTTTCCTACAAAGCACTTGTGCAGAAAGGCTTAATGCAATCAGTTAAATTTTAGAACATTTGAGAATAGTTGTTCATGTTTTATTGGAAGGAGGTTATCTAATCACTATTAGTATCAGCGACAACATAAATATTGAGCACGTTCTGGATTGATTACACCAAATTAGTGCGAGGATACTCTGCACGTATTTCCGGGGTAATTAAATCTTATGAATGGTATTTGTCGTTATTATCTAGAAAATTTTGGACAGTTTGGAAGACATTTTTAAAACAAAGCACACTATCCATGAAGTTATCGGGTAGATTTGCAAGAGGTTTGACCTTCACTACTGTTTTTCCTTATTATCCTTTTTATTCTGTTAATACTGTTTGTTTCCAGTTATCTTTCAGGGAACTGAGAAGGACCTTAAGAATAGAGGTAAAACCAGTGTATGTTTCTATGCGTTATTGGATGGCGTCAGTAAATGCTGTCTTTTCTGTTTATGGTTTCATGTCATTAAAGTCTGCCTCGAATGGAATGGAGATAAGTGATTGACCAAGTTATTGTTAAATATCATGAAGTTTCATAAATTTCCAGTTCATTGGTTCCAAGTGCTCAAACAAATCACATGGTCCAGGATTTTAATCATGCTTAGCACTTTAAAAAGCATGGAGACGATTTGCTTGAATCATACTTTTCACAAGCTCAGTCATTAGTTCCTTGTTTGGTAGTTTCAATTGGGGATTGTTTATTTTATTAATAACACCTTTAAGATAAGTTGAATGTATGTGTGGCATTCTTGACCGGGTGATCACCAATGAAATTGAGTCAAACAGCTGTTTTTTGATTTTTTAATCAAGAAGCTTTATCTTCCACATGTTGAGAAAACCTTGAAAAGTTTTAATAATGGAAGCACCTGTTGGATCAAAAAAAGCATGTTCGCTGAACACAATCAGAAACTTGAACTCCTTTCCTTTTTCAAAGACAGATTTTAAAAAGTAGGACACACCCATGACTCCGATGTAGTTTCGAGAGTCACCGAACCCAGCCATATCAACCAGGGAAGTTTCACTATCTAATTCAGCTGAATTTGGAATTAGGGTAACTGAAGTATATTCGCTGCCAAGTGCACCAGCAGATGGATCTAGGCCCACGGTTTTGTAATTGGCTTCAAATTAGTCACCCTCTCCAATCATTGGATGTTTCATCATCCAGTTAAAGGTGCAGGACTTTCCCACACGAGAAAGGCCTACCAGCATGATTAATTTTTCCTTCAATAAATCAATTTTGCGGTCTCCCCTTTCAAGGACAGTAAACATATTCTCCTTTGTTTCTTCACACATATTTTTGTGTATATCAAGTATTATAATCAAATCTTAAATTAATTGCACTTAAAAATAGTTGACTAAGATTTTATAATAAAAAATAATAACTAAATTTGTTATAAGTCTTGAAAATAATTGCAACTATTTCAAAGGGGATACTATTTTTATATTTAAAATGGGGATTTTAGTAGAATTGCTGCTGAGGTGATAATAAAAAATGTTGATAATTATTTATCTCGTCTTGCTACTGGCTTAAAAGGATGGTACTCACAAATTTAAATACTAAATCCCCAAAACTAGTTCCGACTAATTTTCGAAATAGTGTCAGTGATAAAATAATCATTTAATTGCGAGATTTATATCGATATTAAATCTAAATAGAGGTAGATGTGATCTTCATTCATCTTTGAGTCTAAATGTATCTAAATCTTGAATTCATCCTGTTAAATATATTGTTTGAAAAAGAATACTTTTTATATATAAAAAATTAGATGTTTTAGCGATCATTTCTAATTAATAAAGATGAATGTTCTTTGCTATTTCATGATAGAGAAAACATATTGGAATTGAATTATCTTAATTAAAATGCAATTCCAATAATTTAATTAAAAAAAATTGATCAAATAAATAAATCACTGTTGTTTCTTCAGTAGTCCGTAATATGTCAAATAATACATTTCCATTAGCGGGGTTAATATCAATTTATATCACCTCGGCTTAAACAATTATTTTATAAATCCCTCAATCAATTGCAATATATTAAGTTCTTTCTCAGTGGAACTCAGAGCAAATCTCCAATATTTTTTTAATTATTAGTTCCATGAAGAGTTAAGCTTTTTTTCTAAATTATTTATGATTAATATCAAGTCACCATCCAAGGTCAGAATTGATCCAAACAGTAATTCAGTCAATTTCTTGCTGCCTAAACAATGATTATAATATTTCAGAAAAACATCAACCATGTTGACTGATATTACTGAGATTAACAGCCCCAACTCTTCTCGCGTCCAAAGGACAGTCCAAACGCAAACGACTGAATTGTACGCTCTTCCCTATTCCAGTGGTATTCAAGTGGACCTCAATCAAAACCCAGAAAACCTCTAAAATCAACTGCGTTGCGATTAAAACGAGTAGATGCTGACGAGTAAGTTAGGCCCGTCTGCTCAGTAGCGTAAAAAGTTGAAAAAGAAATAATACAAGCGCAAAAAGAAGGAACAAGCGCAGGAGATGCAGCGTACTCCTCGAGATAGTCAGGTGAAGCGCGGCGACAGATCGGCAACATTGTACAGTAATTCTATGAGGGTACTGCTCGTTTCGAGGATTACGCGGACCGTATCGAAAGCTTAGTTGAACTGGTCTACAACAGTGATTTTAGGTAGTATTTGGATCAGCTGATCCGTATGCGAGTGGGGGTAGTAATTATTCTATACAGTACATACAAAAAGCTATATGGGAGTATACACAATCAATTCTCTATTAAAATCCATTCGAGCGTAGTTAGGATCATCTTTTCTATTCACAGATGGTCTAAGAGATATATAGTAAGTACCTGTAGATCGAGCAGGCAAGTCAGTAGATTTAGCAAGTGATAAATGTCTACCTGCGGATGGCCTATCAGTAAACAGGCAGTCAATAGTAAATTGTTTACAGTAACCTGGCAAATAACACCTTCAACTATCTTATCTAAACCGATGACACCCTCAAGGTAAGACTATTTTGATTTAGAATCTGCTGCACATATGTGATAGGAAGATCAGTGAGACCAAACAGTAAACAAGGAAGAAACTGCAGGAATTGCTGGCAATAATCGAAAGTTATGAACAGCCTGATGATGATTAGGATGAAGCTTCGACCAACTGCACGAACTGCCCACATGATTAGCCGCAAATGATCCACACAGAAGAGGATTTCTTCGCATAGAAGCCCAAACGAAAACGCAGAAAAATAAAGGAAAGCGAACTATTGGACAGCGAGGAAGCCATTCTTCGTAGGCTTGAAGATATGGTTATTCGAGAATAATAGCGAGTCACTTGCCGAGTCTCTGAAGAGTGGAGTCAGCACATCTCCCTAAAAAGCGTTAAATATCGCTGTTATGGGCATTGATCGAAAAATGAATGACAATCACTAGTTGAGTATATTCATGACGTAATCCTTGAGTTGTTGATGGCTGAGATATTCAAACTCTTTCTGTTAGGGCAGCGGTCTCTTAATGAACACTTGGCTGTACTAAGTGCAGTATTTATTCTTGTTGGGGTTTACTTTATACTTGGCCTATGGCTTGCAGCTTTCCTACTTTATTTGTTTACGAGGATTCGGGATAAAACTGTGATTATAGCTAGATTGTTTGGGCATATCCGCTAAGGTAAGAAAAATTTTGTGACTGAATAAAGATTGACCTACTTTTTATGGATAACGGGCTGGGAACGTTAAGCTGCTTCGGTTTTAGAACGAAAGTTGTGAGAGTAAGTGGTTGCTGTTGCTAATGGACCACCTCCCATCAGTCTAACTTCTGCTCTTTTGGCAGATACCGTGACTGGTTGACTGGCTTACTGATAATCTCGTTGATACGAAGTCTATGTGAAGTGAGGCGCGTCCACTCTTTGATATTTTTGCTTCTTTTCTGGTATTTTAATATCCTTCTGTTCTTTTTTCTTGAAGTCCATCTTTATGATTGCTAATTTACATGGTAAGTAGACCAATACCCGGCTACTTGCTAGTTTGGAAGTTTCATGAGACTAGCAGTCTTATTTCTCTGAGGGGTACTTTCACTGAAGTTATATGATTTGTTGGTTGACCCAAACCTTTGATTGTATTCTGAATGCCCCGTTTTTGAGGGCATTTTATGACTGTATTTACTCGGCTTTGGCACATCTGATATTTTAACTACTTTAGACATGAACTTACTTCTTTCAATCAAATATTGTTCATTGATATCGATCAATTTTTTCAGAGTAGACTCTTCATTGGCCCTTCCGTCAGTCTATGGATTTACTAAGGACATTTCGATCTGGTTTGGTAAATTATTCTCTTCCTTTTTGGGTGTCCTCGTGAATTGAGCTTATTTTTAGTATTATTTGGATAGTGAACCCTTAATCTCCGATTTGGTGTTGAGCATGGCCCTTCTAAATTTTATTGAGATTAATAAATATAAACAACCGACACTAAACTATTCTTTTCTCGATAACTATCCCCAAATAATTTATTTTTCCGATCTTGATCAAATCAATTACTGAATTATTGCAACTGAAGATATAATATCAATCTCAAATAAGCGGCATGGATTCTGATGAAGACGATTTTTAAATTAAACAGCCACATAAACGCAAGAATAATAGCAGTAGCGACGAAGATGACGAAGACATGCACAAGAGTGACTCTTAATCTGAGAAATCTGAGCAATGTATATCTGCTCTAATATAGCTGAAGAGAACTCTGTGGCTGATCTGTAGCTCAATGACAAGCAAAGATTGTAGTATTAACTACTGCATGCAATCATCTAAAAATAAAAGTCAACGCCCTACCAGTGTAAGCATCTACCCATCTAGAGTAGATTACCCGGGAGATTATCAATAAACTCAATGATCTGAATGCTGCTTCTTTGGGCAAAGTTGGTGAAGAATTGGTCAATATTAAAATTCAGGAGTTGGCATTGAATAAATTGTTAGTGCTAAACTACGGCAAATCAGAATTTAGACTTGTCATAGCCCACTATCATCTTGGAGAAGCCTATCTCAACTACGATTGCCTCGAACAGGCCATCGAGCACATATCAGTCTCATTGCATAAAAACTAGAAACTTATGGACGAACTTCCAAAATCGTAGTTATTGCAAATTGATATGCAGATTGTTTTGGCAGAAGCCTTTATGGCGCAGGGAAACTACGACGAAGCAATTGATGTGTTGGGTCAGGCTCGCAATTTGGAGTAACGCTACAATGATTATGTCAAACAGAATTTGCGTGGAGAAGAAAAAGATATGGTGAAGAATGTAAAGGCTCTTGTGCTTAAAGCTCAGTGCCTAAGTCGACAAAAAAACTTTGATGAAGCACTGGAGGTCATCGAAGAGGTGGTTGTGCACACACGGGCGAAGAAGATGGGAAAAATATAATATGCCTTCGCCCTAGTCGATAAGGCTAACATCTTGGGCGAGATGGGGACCACTGAAAAATATCAAAAGGCCATTGAATATCAGGAGGAAGCCATCAGTACCAATACCAATATATAGATATATTAGTGGATTAAAACTACCATAAGCCTGAAGAGGTGGCAGAACTTTATTCCACTCTCGCAGGATACTTTGAGAAGACAGGTAATGCTGAGAGTGCACTCACTTGCATCCAAAAGGTGAGGACTCTTTATGAAGATATATATACTCCAGATGATAGAAGAGTTATTAAGACCAGAAGAAGAATTGCTACTGCGCTATTAAAAGGTTAAAGATACAAAGAAGCAGTTGCAGAACTATTAGAGATCGCCAAATTAGAAGAGAAGGTTTTTGGCTAGACTTTGCAATTAGCTCGAACTTTAAAATTATTGGGGACTGTGTACATTAGCCTTGAAATTGGTGATGCAAGAGTGTATCTTAAGAGGGCTATGGGGATTTTTGCAGCTTTAGGTAATAAAAAGCAGGCTCAAGAAATTAAATAAAAACTAAAAAATCTGTTAGTGGATAATACAGGAGAAGGGGATCTTAATGTTATCAGCGAGCAGGATATATGAAGTTAAATTGATCTATTGCCACGATTTAAGTAATATTATTTGCAATTTTAATCAAATTATCAGTATTATAAATACTATAAGATAGAAGACAGTTGGAAAAATAAGGAGTACAGTATCATTTCGATTAAATGCTAATCATCGAGTCAGGATTTTCCTATAAGAATTTGTTTTCTGATGGATAGGCTGTTTCCTCTCCATAACATTTATTTTTTGTTAACACTCACTTTTTCTCCAACAAATACACCAACTGTTTCACTTTATAAAATATTTATGAGGCGGCACTCTTAAAAGAATTGAGTTTTGTTACCTTCCATCAATATCTGTAAACAATCTTTCCTCCTCTAAATATGATATTTGCTGACATCAGGAAATGTGTTTTTCCTTGGTCTGAAGTCTTTATTTCTATCCTCTTCTAATAACTTTATCATATAATCTGACTGTGAGCCATCATTTACTATCCTTTAGAATTTAGAATTGACATTTCTAATACTCTTTTCTCTATAACGACAGCAGTAATTCATTTTTTTTAAGGCAGAAGTTTTATTTGCATTATATTATAATTTCCTTTTGCTAATCTTGAACTTATAAATTTATTTTTCTTTGCTTTAATCAGTCATCTCTGTTTTTTTGTAATGTTAGCCATTTTCCTCACTTGAGCTTTTAATAGAGTTGATATTGACTTATTCACAGGTTGTTATTTCATCTGTCGATTTCTTAGATTTCGATATTTTGGTAGAACTATTTTTATTTAACTTCGGAATAGAGAAGCGAGGATCAACAGCTGAAGAATTTTTGGGAGAATCAAAGATAACATGCTTTTTTACCTCATTAAACGTGTTGCCATCATCATCATATTGAAAGCTCTTGATTTCTTCCATCTCTAAAGATGCAGCTCTGTTTTAAAAAGATGGAATCTCCAAGAAGATATTATCCTTTTAAGAGATTGGCTAGACAGGTTCTGTAGAGATTGTAGCTTTTTCTTACATTTTTGCGTAATGTTTGCGGTATTTCTTGATAATAGCTTAATTAAGTTTGTTTCTCTTTTTCAAAGCACACAGAACATCAGCAAATTGATTTTCCTTCTTGTTTGGACTGATTCTCTAAGATTTGGAAGAATATATTTGATCGGTTTCTAAAACACGGAGGAGCATATACACTATAATAATGCAAAAATTAATCTAATAACTTAAATTTAGATAATTGCAATAAACTCATAATTCAATTACCACCATATTTATGCAGTGACTTATATTTGCTATAATTATTTGTATGCATCAAACTTATCCACAGTCTATTATAGTCGCCTTTGATTTAGGCTCACCAGTCTCAGTTCCTAAAGTGTGAAGCAAATCCACTATCTCAGTTCCCTCGATTACTTTACCGAAAACTGTATGCTTTCCATTCAACCAGGGAGCAGCTTTGAAGGTGATGAAAAATTGAGAGCCATTAGTGTGGGGTCCAGCATTAGCCATGGATAATAGATATGGGGCGTTATGCTGTAAAGTGAAATTTTCGTCTGAGAAAACCTTTCCATAAATGGACTTGCCACCAGTGCCGTTGAATTTAGTAAAATCACCACCTTGAGCCATGAAGTTTGGTATTATCCTGTGGAAATGAGAGTCCTTGTAGCCGAAGCCTTTTGAGTGAGTGCATAGCGCTCTGAAGTTTGCTGCTGTTTTGGGTACTACCTTGTCGAAGAGCTAGAAGACCACCTTGCCCTCTTTGCCGGCTCCGAAGTCAATCTTAAAGAAGACGTTCTTCAATAGACTCATCTCTTAAATTAATTATGATCAATATTAATTAAATATCTTTATTTTCACCAAGCAATTTTACATGAAGAGTCTTTTTTAAAATTCAGAAAAAATCATAGATCGAGGTGAGTCCTATTTAATTAACGAATAAAAACTGAAATACAAAAGATGCGACAGTATTGCTTCACCTGAAACCGCTGAAGATTATATATGAATTTTCTGAGCTTAAAAATGGCAGACAGCCAAAAATTCTTCACTACTGATGCTTATCACATCTTTCAACTTTATTAGCTTTTTTGCTTTATATATGATCTTTGATAACTTATTTTTTAATTAACATATAATTTTAATTAACTGATAATAGTGAATGATAATAAATTGGAAGATCTACTATATCTTGCTTTGATGAATATCAATCATGGCTGACTGGGAAATTTTGAATTTAAAGAGTCAATCTAAATGCTCTAAGCTGGATATGAATTCCTCATTACAGTCCTTAGGGAATATTAATCAGATCTTGCAATTTAATAATTTATGATGTTAGTGCTAATTCCCTAATTATTTGAAAATTGGTGTCTGATAAGTCTCCACTCTTAATTTTTACAGTTCCTATATCACTTAGGGTATTGTTTTATAACCTAAAATCATTGAGACGAATTTCCTTGTTGATTTATCCTTTTTTATCGGATTATAGTTTATAAAAAATAAATAAAGATATATTTTTTCTCCATGGACAGGCAAAATAATGTTAGAGAGGCACAAAGGATCACAATGAACCTGGGAGAAGTGGATTCAATAAATATTTCCGAAAAGAGGAAGAAAAAATAGATGTTTCCTCTTCAATTACTGTCTACTATTTCTCTCAATAAAAATGATCCTAACCAATAGTTTTATAGGTAAATGAAAAGGATTACATCAATGCAGCTAACATAGATCAAAATGGGCTGGTATATTGCTCCTCTCTCACGCTCTCAATAAGATATGACTCTTTCATGTTTTAGCCTCCTTGAAACTTAAATAAACTTTCCTTTAAAACTTTTTTTACTAAACTCCAATTACGAGGGCAATTCGCCTTATCGTGGATAAAATTCAAAATATTTATGGATGTAAACTGAACTGACGTTGTCTGGCATAACTTAAAATGAATAACTCTAAAATATGGAGTTGGTTATTTACAAAATGTGCTTTGACAAAATACTGCCACTTTTTAAAATGTTTATTGAAACGTATCTTTCCTGGAAATATATGCTACGCAAGAAATCAGATGACAAATCCTTGCTTGATATATTTACGGATAAAGTGATTTATCCTTTAAAAAACATAGTGGATAATGCTGGCAAAAGAAATCGAAAGGGATATGAGAATAAAGTTGAATGATTTGTTATTTGATTTGCTTCAATAAAATTCATTAAGATTAACATTTAATTATCAGATGCTTATTCTTATCAAATAATTCGATATTAAATGAATTTATTAACTGTAAAAAAGATCAAATGTGATGAGAATTGCATAAACTCAAAGAAATAAAAATACAACTATTCAGGAGAGAAGAAGGTGGAGGTATGTTTTTAACTCGGAAGCAGTGAAAAAATATGAAGTTAAGATAAAATTTAAATATTCAATCAATTTTGCCATGACTAAAGATTTCCATCTTTGTATTGATATTGCAATAATTTCAGATCATATATCATATCTGTAAAGAAGTAATATTAATCTTCCACAAGCATTTAGAATATCTGCAAGCATGCACTGACATTTTATTTTAAATAAAGAGGAGCTGTGTTAAATATCAATAATACTCAATACAGAAGCAAAAGATTTATATTGATATTTTGATTCAAACTCACTTTAAATTTAAAGGCAAACTAATCATTCATTTCATGTTTTGACGAAGTTAAACTCAAGAGGATACTCCAGCTACTCCTCAACCTAGTGATTATGCTCCACTTCCATTTCTCCCTTTTTAAATTCATCCTTCGCTATTTTGGCTTGTTCAGTCATTTCCTTTTTAATCTCCGCGTTTTTCTTCTCAATGATGCGCCCCCAGTATCTGTTGATATTTTTAGATATCCATGCTTCGATTTCGACACGAGGCACTCCTTGCATTCCGAATATTTTTAGAGTGATACTATCGCGACCAATTGTTGCGTTCGGTACTCGCTCTATATTTTCATTGTGCTGAGTTTTGGCATGAGTGAGCATAGAATCAATTGAAGAAAATTTCTTAGGGCATCTTGGACAACTAAAGTGCTTGGCCTTTTGATGATGATGTAGGATAACTTCGTTTTTGTATGACTTTTAGCAGTAAAAGCAGAATGGCCTCATACAACTTAAATCACGTTGCTTTCGTCCCATCTATCAATTATATAACTCTTATAAGCGGTTCGTTTTTAAGATCAAAATCGTATATACGAAATATATTTATATTAATTAGTAGTATGTGGCTGTCAAATATCTTTAGAAGAAGGGTTTAAGCACGATTATCTCATGAATAATCATACTACTGCCCTCTGTTAGCCTATCATGCGTTTCATGTTTTCTGATTATGATCTCAAAGCAGAGATCAAACTATTAACTTCTGTCCTTTATTATCCCTCCAATATTGGATTCCATTTTCCACTCGCTTTTTCAATGCTTCGAGCGCTTCATTTAGGAATATATACCTAAATTTTAGCGCTTATTATCGAATATAAGCATGAATATTACGAAGAGATTCATTTTGCTTAATTGCTATCTCTAGAGTATCTCCTCTGGCCTAATCCTCTAATTATTAAAGCTGTTCTTCTTAACCTTACATTTATTACTTAGAGGATAGCCTATTTTATGACTGATGCTCCTATGATGGATTTTTCTTTTTTTATTAGACAAACTCTTCCTTTGGTGTTTCCACTTTTATTTTCTCGTGTTACAAAGCTAAGCTAACAGATCGAACTGATTATTCGCTTTCCTCCTTCATAATTTTCTGATTTTCTCCTTATTCATAATTATATTTATCTATCACTCCTTCCTCGATTTTTTTCTTTTTTTCCGGTTTTCTTTTGATTGTTGCCAGCACCACAATTTTATCATGAGATTCCATATCTCCTCTCTTAAATGAATCATGGCCAAAGTAATGATAACTGTTATGATACTTTTCCTTTTGCTTGTGAAACCCATACATGTTGAGCTGTATAAACTCTGCAGTACCTGTCTTACAAAGGAGGTATATTTTTGATGTTTAAAATACTGAGGAAGTATTTCTTTCTCGAATAATTCCAAATTTTTAATAATGAATCCGTTGCCTACATCAGCCCAACAAACGATTGTCTTTAACTATTAACGCTAATTGATATGAAACATACCTCTAGCATTTGATAAGTATTTCTAAGAAAGGCAGGGGTGTTCTTTTTCTTCTCATTTTTTTCGAGTTTATTCATCCTTAGGTTGCTTTTAAAGTATTTAAGTTATAAATAGTTATAAGTAAGCTAAGAATTTAAATTAATTAATGAAATCAACAATATTTTACTTTATGCTGAATTTATAAAATGAATTTGTAAGATAATAGGAAAAAATATTATTAAGACTTTGTAGTCGGGATTATGTATTCATCAGAAATGGTATAAAAATATTAATAAAATTATCAATTTTTTTTATATCTTACAATTCTTTTTGGCCTTAGATTATTTTATAAAAATCAATGAGCAGCGCTTTTATGAATAATGCTTTCCAGAAATGGGCCAAGGGACCATCCAAAGGCAACTTCCTCTTATGGGGCCTGCTTGCTCTCGGCGGAGTGGCAGCTCTTGACTCCTACTACTATGGTATATCTATCCTAAATTAGTCGATGTTGGACATTATGCAATCAAATTCAACAAGATATTCGGTCTCGGAAAGCAGGTCTATCGTGAAGGTTTTAACCTAAAGATCCCCTTTATTGAAAATCAAATCATCTACAACGTTCAAACCAGAGAAAACTAAATTTTTGCAGAGACAGCCAACAGAGATATGCAAAGTATTAAGCTATCAGTGAGAGTTTTATTCCATCCAGAAGTCTCTAAACTGGATGTAATTTATACCAACCTTGGAAAGAATTATTAACAGAAAGTCCTACCTGCACTCTGCAATTAAATTCTGAGAACAGTAGTTGCTCAGTTTTCAGCTGCTCAGCTTTTAAGTCAGCGAGATCAAGTTTCGGAAAGGATTAAACATCTTCTCTCGGAGAGAGCAGCTCACTTCAATATTATCATAGATAACTTAGCCATCACCGATCTCACCTTTGGAAAAGACTATCTTGAAGCTATTGAGGGTAAAATATAAGTTATTTAGGCAAGCAGGTGGCGCAGCAGGAGGCTGAAAGAGCTAAATATGAGGTTGATCAGGCTAAAGAAGCCAAAAAAAGTACAATCATTAAGGCTGAGGCTTCAGCGAAGTCAATTGAACTAGTTGGGCAGGCTTCCAAAAACAATCCATGTAATTATATTTGAATGCAGCCTATTTGGACGTCAGAAAAATTGAGTACACCTAAAAAATCGCCTTGATCCTTGCGGAGACAAGAAACAAAGTGATGTTGAACAATGAGATTCTGAACATGTATCTTCCGCGAACTGTGATGACTCCTGATCATGCCCATAAATGAAGAAATGATTTATGAATAAATCATTCTTTATCATTAAATGAAACCAACCCTCTAATACAAATAATATTTTTTCATAAAATTCATAAGTAAGTGTATTTCATAAATTTGTATCCATTAGAATATCTTCTTCTTTTCTTGAAGAGATAGTAATCTTATTAGGAAGCTTGATTAGCTAAATTCTTATGATTTTGGTCATTATTTATAAGAATAGAAATATAAAAGGATCAAACCTGAGATTATAGTCTGCTGAAATAATCATCCAAATCTTACTCCTATTCTTATTTATCATCATCTGTATGTTAGTCTTACCTTATAGTCATTGATGTCATCACCTACTCAATTTTCAATGGTAATCCTTTTTCATTCAACTTGTTTGGCTATTCCACTTTAGTATCAAAAGACGAGGGGGACTACGGCAAGACTGCTTCCTTTGGTGGAACTATTAACGGTTTAAGCTACACTTTAACATCAAAATGTAAGAGCAATTATGGCGCGACTGCTTATTCTATTTTTATCTCCTAAGTTGGAACTATTAACGGCTCCACTTTAGTATCAAAAATATCAAAAGGTAAGGGTAATGGTAATTATGTCACAATTCTTTATTCTATTTTCGTTTGCTAATTTGGAACTATGAACGGTTCAATTTCTACTTTAATCGGTTCTATAATAGGCATTATTATAGTCTACTAAATCTTCAAAATATTTGGAAGTATTTTCTGCTCAATGTTCGGTACTCCTTCTCCAGAAAGTAAATCTATATTTTCCTATTTTCTCAATTGCTTTTTCTTTCTGAGTTCAGCTGCTTTTTCGGTCAATAACGCTAGTTTTGATTTTTACGTCTATTCTTAAAACATTAGATCAACAAATGTGGTACGCTCAGGATCAAGGGCGCAATGCACTGAAAGATCAATATCTTGTTGCTGTATGCGAGCAAAGAGTTGAAATATAAAATTGGTGTTGAGCTGTATCCTTAAGATACTATAGATCTTCTTGTTCCAGGAATACTTAATCACGAGTAGAAACTCGTCGCTGATCACTAAGTGCTTGCCATGTTGCTGAAAATTAATGCCAATGCAGTCCCCTTCGATCACAGCCTCAGGAAAATTGCCTTTAAACAATACTGACTCTTAATTACGTACCTCAATTACTACTTTCAACTAAGATATTCCACTTTTCTTTTAATTTTCTTCTTGAATCTTTATCCTTGGGGCGTTGGTGATGATTATCTTTTGTAGTTTTAGCCGCCATGGATTGATAAACTACGGATTATTATGATAGTTCATGACGTTTTTGAATAGTCTGTGATGGTTTTTGTAAGAAGAAGATATCCCCTGTTTATTGTCCTATAATTGCATTTGCAAGCATTTGTTCACGTAGAGTATGGCTTCACTAATATCCTGAACCTATACTGCTCCAGTTTTAAAAATATAAGCACTCAGAAATACTGCACTTCGAACCTTACTGTCCTGACAATGGACATACACATGATGAGAAGGGTTAGCTGAAATGAACTATTGTATTTTGCCGATAGCATGCACTAACTCATAGAAGGGAATGTTTGAGTAATATTCATAGTAAAGATAGTGTATTTCTCCAAAGGGAGCTTTTTCCTTCATCGCAGTTTCAAATCTGTCTTAATAGCGATATTCACTAATGTTCCAGATCTGATAAGGAGAGAAAGTAATGTGCTGTACCAGCTGTTCGACGTTGTTTTCCTGCGGGTAGTCGATGTGAAATAATTGAGGAATTATTTATGTGATGGCAAGTTTGTTCATGACTTTATCTTTAAGTTTGTTGTAGTTTTCGGTTACGGCTGAGACAATGTTGACTGATTTTAGTTTGGAGAACATTGAATTAAAAGAACCCAGCATTTGCATTGACCAATTATAATTATTCAGATTCTACAAACTAATTAATTAAGGAGAAAAGATGAAAGAAGAAGATTTAAAATAATTAAATATTACGATGTTGTGTTGTTTAATTGTTGTAATAAATTTATTCTTAACAGTATAAATGAGCAGTAATACTGATAGATGAAAACAATCCAGAATTTAAAATTTACTTTTTTAATCTCAATTTATATTGATTGTTGAGCCCCTCTAAGAATAATCACTAATGATACTACTTCTACTTATTTAATAATTGTAATTTGAGCAGCATTTATGTCATCAAACATCACAATTAAACACATTGGTTAAAATCCATTGGGATTTAATGTCGGCAGATAGGGCATGTTGCGCTCACTTTCGTCCATTCTCGCAGGCACCCTGCATGAAATACATGCTAATTTGAACATTATAGCACAAATACTTTATCCTTCTCAGCGATGCTTTGGAAGCAGATGCTGCATTAACTACCGCCTGCAATAATATTGTCAGACGAAGTTGTTTCTACCTCTGGTAACTTTATTTAGAACGGATTGGAAAAGAATGTCCTTGCAGTCGATATACATTTACATATTCTGTACACACAAGACAGAATACCAGTTAGTGAAGCAAAAAAATAGAACAAAAGTACAATCTTTTCGGTCATCTAAACTGATAAAAATTTATAAATTGAATAGATAGGCGGAAACCAGTTAATTACAGAACTAAGACCATAACATCCTTTAATCCACATTGCTTTGTTTTGTAGCGATTGATTAAGTGCAACTTTAGCTTAAAGAATGTATCCGGATTTTTGTATTTGGTTAAGAGCAGATTCAAATATTTTATTTCTAGCGATGAAAACATTGGGGCTGACACACTGGTCGATTGATTTGAAATTAATAGTTGGCTAGTCAACAAGGGCGTGGCTAGTCTCATTTGCTAGCATCATAAACAGATTTGAGTTCCCATATATTTGGCAAATTTAAGCCAAATGAATAAACAGAAGAAATGAATTGGCGATAAAGCGTAATACGAATGCATATCTGACAACAGAGTATGTCTGCTCGCTAACTGAACAGTAATCAATTATGATGATGAGAGCTAAGAATTCCAATGATGCAAAAAAATGGAAAGCAGCAGTGTTTTGATGCTATTTTTTTGCAGATTTGAATGCTTTGTAGAAAGCTATATCAGACTTGTACTTCAGCTAAGTCATGAATAAATTTATTTTCAATGGATACGATTATAATTTATACAATATAATACAGTTCTATCTACCTTGAATGTTCTTGTCTTCGGCTAGGCTGTTGGACAAAAATAATCAGGCTAAACGATAAGAAAATATGTTATGGACATAGAGAAATTAACGTGCTTGTAAAAACTTGGGAGAAATTTAGAAATATTACTCGATCCTTTTTTTGCTGTGATATGAAACAAAAATGGCAAATCTGTAAAAAAACATGAGAGGTGAATAAAAAATATATGTCAATGGCCACTATGTATCAAAGAGAGGAAGTTGACTCAGTTCTCCATCATTTATAGATTTAAATTTATCTAAATAGCAATATTCGCTAATGTTCTATATCATAATACGAATAAACAATGTAAGAGTAGTGAGACAATGTAAAGTTAATATGAAATTAAATTAGTATGGTTTTGCCTAAGTAGGCAAATAACTGGTTAGTATTTGAAATGCCATAAATAAAATGATGAATAAATTCAATTATGTAAATAATTATTGCGGATATAAATTTGCTATTTCACTTGCCGAAGGAAACTAATTTGAAAACAGAATTTATACATTTATACTGTGATTGAATATGACATTTAGGCAGTCTTAAAAAGTTAATCAACTCAATAATAAATATCCAAGATGGGATACATACTCTCCTTCGTTAAAATAGTAATATGGTTCAGTCTATCTATCATCCTCTATGAAGTTGTTGTCGCCAACTATCCGTACATTTCCCAAGCGGGCACAGATGTAACAGTCTCGCATATTATTGATACTTCGGTTCTAACGGTTCAAGCATCGCTCGTTGAAATAGCTGAATTGAAGCCTATGAACTTAAAATCGATCAGTCTAGCTGTCTGGATCTTCAACTATCGATTCTACTATATTGTGATAACCGTTGTGCTACTAATCCTATACTATAAATTTAAGAAAGATCAGCTTGTCCAACCCACGGTGACTAAAAAACATAAACAATCGCCAGGGGAGTACGAGATTAATAAGCAAAAACTGACAGAAAAATCTTTAAAGGAGCTTGACGAGCAGATGATGAGATATTATTAAAATAAGGAAAGGTTTGGTTCCCCAAAATTATCTCAATAAAATGAAGAAATGGCGAGGTAGCTGTAGGATATGACAAATACTTTATACCCTGATGAGTAATGATTTCATTTGGCATTATTTTAATATCGATTCAATAGGAAACAGTTTAATTCAGTTTTAAATAAACATCAGTCAAAGGTATGCAATCTATCTGGAGCGATAGGGATCTATTATTGGCGCAAATGAGCCATGATATAGAGGAGTATGATTAGGGTTTGAATTATTCTTGCTTTCACTGGATGTCAGAGTTTTGCAGGATTAATGCAAAATCACAACTTATTTTTGTTGAACGTTAAGCTTACTCGCTTGATTTTTGACTTCCACCGAGTCAGGGCGAGTCTATTTTCGAATTAGCCCCTTATTCCTATTTCTGTCCTCTCTGGAGTTGTGTGAGCATCCCATATAAAATAAAACAATAATAAATTACCCAAACAGATAGGTTAAAAGTTCATTTCAGTAACAAATTCAGTAAAAATAATATTATTGAAATCATTATCAGCATTTGAATGCTTTGCTATCATATTGTCTCTAAGCTCGCCTTAACAATTAAAAGATTGATTTTTTATTATCTTATTAATATTTTGACAAGCCAATCCAAGGTGATCTTTATACTTAATTAAATTTTAAAGTTCATGGCAAGGTCATCCATAAAATTCACATTATATTAAAATATTACTTCTCTATCTAAACCAATTCATTTTTATATAAATTTTTCTCAATAATTTGTTTTCTCATCTATTAAAACCTATGTGATTTAGAGAATGCCCTTTTTTACTGTCTTCCCGAGCCCATGATTTTTGTTATCAAATGATTTGAAAACAATAATTAGTGGATGAACATATCACACTCCATTAAGCGATGAACTTATGAGCCTTTAATCCATCCTTTCTAAGATGAAACTCTTAGATCGCAATTAATTTTCTAAATGTAAAAGTATTTTAGTCCTAATTTATCAGCAGAGATAAATGATTAAATTCACAGATATATTTATTACAAAGTGTTGTTGGCTTAGTAATACCCGTTAAAGAAGATAATCAATATTTTGTTTTTGCCAATATTCTAACTTAGATTTTCTTCAACCGCTAATAGCTTTAAAAATTAAAGCTGCAAGTTGTTTTTAAAAGAGTTAATTTTTAATATTAAATAAATTATAAAAATCGAATGATTCAACAAACAATAAACTGAGACTCAAATAGAGATTAATTTATCTATTTATTTATAGGTTTATCCAATCATCAAGCTACAAAAACTTCCTATTAATAGAAAAAATTGATTAAAATTGATTTAAATTGCATATTTATTTATGATATTGTCTGAACAAAACATAAAATAAATAAAATGAATAGTAATTCTCAATAAATATTGAATATTAAGAACATACATAGAACATATTTTAAGGCTTGCTAAAGTAATAATCTATTTATCAATACGGATTCTAAATATTGTATTTTAAGGTTAAATTTGTATTTTTAATTGATTCTTGTACGATAATTTATCTATCTAAAATGTTACAAATGAAGTAATTTATGCATAAAATTATACAAACAAAAAATACAATTTAATTTAGTTATAATTTATCTTGGATCTAATCTTAACTTAAAAAAATATTTATCAACAAACTGAAGTTTTATGTTAGTTTCTCCTCCAACAAATTTGATATTTTGATCAAAGTAAATTAATTTTATAGTCATAATTAACACTTGCATCTACTCATTGAGTCTTTGTTTTACACGAATATTAATCCAGAATATTTTTATCATACATTAAAAAATATTTTTTACAATTTCCTATTATGCAAGATCATAAAAGAATATGCATCTTTGGCAGTGCTAATGCTGACTACTTCCTGTATGTCAAAAAAATTCCAGCTAAAGGAGAAACTATCCAGTCACTGAGGTACATGACCGCCAATGGAGGGAAGGGCGCTAATCAGGCAGTAGCAGTCGGACAACTTGCAGGTAGTAGCACATTTATTGGGCAAGCTGGCAATGATGATGCTATGATAAGGCTTAAGAAATAAATGGAAAAAGCGAAAGTTAACTTAAGATGGAAAATTTTATAAACAGTGCCCACAGGCATGGCCTACATCTACGTTGATGAGGAGGGATAAAATTCCATTGTGATTCATGGAGGTGCCAACATGTAATTCTCAAATCTGGAAGACATCGATTAAGATTTTAAAAAGGCAATTGATGAGTCACATTATCTTCTTCTTCAAAAAGAAATTCCAATGAAATTAAATTAAATTGCAGCCAAATATGCTCATAGTAGAGGAAAAATAGTTATCCTTGACTGTGGAGGTAGAGACGATCCTATTTCTAATTAACTGCTCGATAACATTACCTACATATCGCCCAATGAAACAGAACTCGAAAGGTTGGATGAGACCATTAAAATTTAAAGAAATCAGCCGCTGGAATCCATTGTGGCTGAGGTTAGGTAGAAAATTATAAAAAGACATCCTAATTTAAGAATTTTACTAAAATTAGGAAACAAGGGTTCAGCTATTATCACTCCACATGTAGAAGTGAAAGGAGAAGTCGTAACTGCTATTAACCCACAGGTATTAAAGGATTATAAGATTATTGATACTGTTGGCGCTGGAGATTGCTTTACTGGGGCTTTCGTCGTTCGTCATTCATAACTTGATTGGTCAGATCCACACAAATGTGCAGCAAACTATCGCGATGCCATGTAATTCGGCAACAGCTCTGCTTTTCTCTGTATCACTAAATAGGGAGCAATGCCTTCAATGCCTTCGAGATCTGAGGTCGATGCATTCATTCAAAAATACAACATCCAATGATAAATACTGAGAATTAATTCATATCATGTTCAAAGAAATCACATTAAAGCTATTTTGCTATATTTTAATAATCCTTAGAATTCAGCTAAGTCGGTATTAATTTTGGTCGTGTTTGACTTCGAGAGACGGAAAGCTCTTTTGGATTTAATACCGCTTCGATTATGATTAAGAGGAGAACCATAAAGGTAGGGTTTTACTTAGGTCTATTTGCGAGAAGAAAATGACATGCTTTCATATTCTGATAATTTATTTTATCGAAGAAAGCGAAAGGTGAGATTTGTTTGTACCTAAGCATTCATAGTTAAAGCTACTCTCACTTTAGCTAACCCAATATCTTGAGCAAATGTCTCTCCAAAAATCCTTAATTTATTCATCAAATATGTTTTTCTTGTTGACTCTATTCCATTAATTTTTCCTAATGAAAGAGAATATTTTTATCTTTACCTTGTGTCTTTTGACTCTAAAAATGATCGTTAATGCTTTTTCTTAAGATTAATGTGTATTTTATTGTATAGGCGGTAGTCTTCTTCGACAAAAGCAACGTCTGTTTGCTGTTATTTGTTTAATTATTTTTTATCACAGTCTTGCCCACGTTAAATATTTTATGTTTTAGTTCCTTTTTAATTTGCATTGTTATCTTTTAACCTAGCCTTTTCTTCGATTTGAGTAGTCTTTTTGGCTTCATCATCCGACCCTATTTCTATTTTGGATAACCGAGGTTCTATCCTTCTGAGCTAGCGCCTGATTTCCTTAAGATAAACACTTTCCTTCATTGATTTTTCTTCCTTGTAAATTTCAAGATAGGTTTTGTATAATCCCAGAATCAAACTTTTCGCAAGCTCTAGATAATTTTCTTTTAAAAAGGCTTGCTTTTTACCCTTAATCACATTATAATTACATTTTTAGAGCTTCCAAAAAGAGAAACTTCATAGGTATACACTGACCCAGTTTCTTTTATCATATTTCCTAAAACTACTCTGGCCGTTTTTGATTTTTACTTCTATTCGTCAGTAAAGCTACAACTAGCAAAATCAATCAATGGTTCAAGCTTGGATGTGATGAAGGGAAACAACATATTATATTTGCCAAATGTATTACCGTAGAAAAAACTATTCATTCTAAATCTAAAACATTTTACTTTGTGCTGTGGCCATGAAGATCGAGGATTACTTCTATTGGTTCCTTTTTCATTATCTTCCTGAGTTAATTTTTAATGTAGTATATCTATGGTAACATTTTTGATTATTATTGATGCCAGTTACGATTGAGATCATAGCCATAAAGGTTACATCTATAATTACCTAGAGTAACTCCATCGACATTCACCATCGGAATTATATAGAAATTGTATTTAGAGAGCAGAAACTCATTTTATTGAGTATGAACCAGTAGTTCCTAAATAATATACTGGATAATAAACGACGATGATGTTTCACCTGCATGTTGTCTTCCCAGTATCACTATTGCTTTCTTTTGTGTTTTGCCTAGACTTTCATTAGAAATATGCAGCATAGTCACTATCTTTTTGAGAGGAGTTGCTCCTAAATACTTGACTCGTAACTAACTTTTATCGGGGGCTGAGTACCTTGGAGTTGTCCAGCTCCTTGATAAAATTATTAAAGTTATCATAGGTATAGGGATAAGCGTAGCAAAATTGGACCGTATCGTTATCAAATACAAAATCGTATTTAAAGCTCAACGTTTTATAGTATTTTGCCTTGCGACCTTCCATTTGTATTTGATTGGTGAAATATTGAATATTGTGGCAACTTCTCTTCCAATTTTTGTCAAACACTAAGGATTTAGTCATTGGCTTCATGCCTTCCCCATAGAGTGATTATTTTTTATACTTTATCAGATTAAATTTACGAAATTAATAATTCGTAGCTTGATGGGGCCTCTCCTTTTGCGATTACTGATTATAAAATTAAACCATTGTGTATACCCTCCTGTATTTGTATCGTTTTGCATGACCAAGTCGTATTCATCATCATTGACCTTACTCAGAAATTAATTACTTTGAACACAGCAAACAAATTTGCACCTTAGTAGTTTGAGTTAAAATGTATATCGTTTTCCACCAATTGTCCGCCATATTGGAATATATCCTTCTCATATTTTTCAAAAAATTGGCTGCTGTAAAAGTTTAAGTTATTTCTAGAAGTATTCAACTGCTTCCACTTCATGAAAATAAGGTCTTTTTACCGATAAGTATTGAAAAGAGTGAACTCATTGTCCTTAGTTTCGCTATCTTCATCACTATTTTAATCTTGGAGAAATTCAATTGGTGGAGCTAAAGGGGTCTCCTATTGATAGGCTTTGTTGATGATAGGATTTGGTGGTTCTACATACTTCCTAACAGCCGCATAGAGTAGTTAATTTATTTCGTCACTCATTTAATAACTAAATAAAATATTCAATAAAGGATGGCAGTTCTGCATAAATGATAAAAGATGGCTAAAGTTATCATCTGAATCTTCTGTTATAAAGAAATGTGTTCACTGTTTCAAATTAACAGTAAAGGAATAAACTTCTATTGATTTTAATGATGATATAATATTAAGATTATATGATGGAGTATTTGATGGAAAAGCCTAAACCTCATAGTTAAAATTTGTTTACGAATGGTAAGCCTATTTTTGTAAAATGTAATAAAAAAGAAGCTCCATATGAATCTATTCCTGACCATTAATTTTCGAATTTTTAGGAAGAAGAACAGCCATTTAATTATAGAGGGCCTTTATTAATTCCCTATTAATCACGATGGTTCAATCCCATTACTCCTCAACCTTCAATATCTCGGATAAAGGGACTTCCTAAGACTCATCCTCATATTAAGTGGAATGCAGAAGAAGATGTTAGAACGTCAAAGATAGAACGTTTTTTAAAATGAAAAAGGATCCAATGATGGATTTTTAAGAGTATATTTTTCTTAATTGGGCTTAGAACTATAAAATCCTCCAGTATATAAACCCTCAATTGTTTTTGGGGTTTTTTTTATATTTTAGTTCTGATTTTATTATTCTATTCTTGATTTTTGTAATCGAAAAATCAATAAAAGTAATTGTAAAGAAGGTCTGTTAGCAACAGAAGTATGCCAATCAATCTCATTTCCTCATATAAAAATTATGAATATAACAGCTATACAATTTCGCCCATTCTATTCCTTTAAGTTAAAACCACCATTAATTATTAATTATGAAAATTTCAAAAAAATTATAAAATCATGAATAAATTAATAAACGTCGCCGAGAGATCAAGTCAGGGAAATAACTACTGCTGCATTAGAATTTTATTTATCAAATTTGTAATTGTCCATGCACTACACATTGACTGTTTATTGGAAAAAAATATAATAAATTGAGACATCGACTGGATATTTGTGATCATAACTGTCTTGTCAAGAGAATTCAAGTAATACATGCAGTATTTTGTCTAACTCAGAGAACTCGAATGGAGTTAATACAATGACATAAATTTACAAAGATAATTCTTTCAAGTTTAAATGCGATTCTGTTATTCTTGATAATTTGTTGAAATATTCAATAAATGTTGATATCTAACAAGAAGATGAAAATTATAAACAACTAAAATTATTGTATAATCTTCGGTCATTAGAATGGATTTCGACTAAACCGAAAGTATAGAGGAAAATAGTTCAAATCCACCCATTTAATACGAGAACTGCCCTCATTGCAGTAGAAGATTCTTCAAGGGAAAACTAAAATATCACCTTAAACTTTGCAATTCAAATAATCCAATGGTAATTTCCCCACACAAAACTCCAAGAAAGAGATAGAATAAGTATGTTTCTCATGAAAATTAACCGATTTTTAGTCATCAATAAACTCGATGTCCCAAATGCAGCATGAAACTACCATCTTTTCTAATCGATCGACATGCATAAAAATGTGCAAAAACAGATATCAAAAATAGTAGTATCGAAAACAGGAAAGAATAACACCATAAAAAAGCAGCGACAGATATACATTTCAAATAAAGATAAGATATAACCCTTCCTCTCATTGTGAGGTATGTAAAAGAACCGGAAAGAATAGATAAAATAGGATTAAAAAATCACTATAAAGTAAAGGTCCGAGAAGACCTCAGCTGCTTTCGAAAGGCAGAAGAGATTAAGCAGGTTCCTTGTCCAAGCTGCGGGAGGATATTTTCAAAAGCAGCATCATTAAGACACTTTCCAATTTGTGAGGCTCTAAAGACTAAAGTGGAAAAAAGTATCGCACTTTGTAAAAAGTCTAAAAAAACAAATAAATCGGCTCTTCAATAGTCGTATAGTTTATCCCCTTAGCGCAACAATAAATTTCATAGTGCAGTTTTTGATATACTGCCATCCAAATCATCTTTATAATTAAAGCATCAATAAGTTGCGGCAGCACAGGCACAAGCAAATGATTGATATTCTCTTTATTCCAACATGAATATAACCAAACAGAACATTAAAATATATTAGTGACAATACAAAATATGCCTCTTTAATATATCAGATATTTTTGTTCTTGATATTTTATTAATTGAATCATAATTCCTATAATATTTCTCAAAATGAAGGCAGTAATTCTCCTTGTCTGTTTAGCTGTTAGTGCCTTTTCATTGAAAATATTTTTAATAGGAGGAGCAGCCAGCTCAGCATCTACTCAGGTGTTTTCAGCTTTAGCAAATGTGATACCTGATCGCCCTGCTCAACCAGGCAAATGTGATTAGAATTGGGCAACAACAAAATGCCCAAGAATAGCAGTTATAACTTCGGCAAGTTTTTAATAGGCCGATGGAAATGATGCATACATTAATGATACTGACAGCATGTCCTATAAAACCATGTTTCTCAAGTACGGAATGGCCCCAAAACACGTCACCCTCCACCGAGACAATTTTAAAATACATTCAGATGTCAATACACCATAAGGAAAGGCTAATTTAGATATTATTAAACAGGCAGATATCGTCTTTTTTAATGGAGGAGATCAAATCCGACACATTAGATCTTGGCTCAAAGATGACGGATCTCCAAGCTCGTTGCTACAAGTTGTTAAAGATAGATTGCTAAAGGATGAAATAGTTTGTGCTGGCACTTCTGCTGGATCCATGATCTGGGCTAATCAAACATTCGGAGAGGGAAATGCTTTTGGTGTTCTTTACTTTAAAAACACAGTGGGTTTGGCTCCCAAAAAAGTTTCTGATGGATAAATTAATAGTAGTGGATTATTAGATAATAGAAATGGCACAAAATCACTTCAATACAACTATAACGCTGGTAAAGCCCCAGCTTTTGGATTGCTAAACTTTACAGTTGATACTCATTTTAATGCAAGAGGCAGATTGGGCCGATTAGCACCTGTTTTAGTCGATTTACGATAAAGATTTGGTATTGGAATTGATTAAAATACAAGTTTATACTACAACAATGGTGTGGGCACAGTCTATGGCTGGAATGGAGTTACTTTCTGCGATATTTAGCACTCTTTGGTGTATCCTCTTGCTTATTTCACCATTAACAATGTTACTGGACATTACTTAACTCATGGTGACCAGTTTGATTTTAGATCCAGGGCAGTCATCTCGAGTAAGAGTTTGATAACAACACCAGCCTATAGCGGACCCACCGATAGTGATGACATTCTTGCTGCTTATGAAGCAACTCTTCTTGAAACTAGAGTTGTTGATCAAAGATCATTATATAATTTGGGAAAAACTAAAAAGCCATCAGATTTTTCATCAAGAACAACTCCTACTTTCGAGATCAAATTCTATCGAAATCAACAATCGAAAGGCTACTATAGTAATAAAAAATATACTGCTGTCAATGTAGTTTATGATTACTCTTTTGGGACAAATGCAGAACAATACCTTCATCATCAAGTCTTCCCATTCCATAAGTAAAGAATTGAGAAATGATTGTGATTGTTTCATGATTATAATTATAAATCATTGTTTTAAGAAGCTATTCAAATTTACAACTAGCATTGTTGGATCGCACTTCTATAATAATTAAATCTAAGTGAATAGTGATTATATTCTGCAGTATACTTAATTATGTTATTGCTAATCAAAGTTTGGATTTTTTCTTCATTCTAGACATGTATTCCACTAAATGAGCAGGAAGATTTGGATTAATCCAACGCTGCACAAGGTTGGTGCATTCTCTGTGATTTACTTCCAGCAGAATTTTCGCATCTCTTTATCTGAAGATTTCACGAGCTTTTAGATAACTTGTCCATTATAGATTTTAAAGATCCTGTAAATGCTTGTCAAGGGCTTATTCGGCTTATTTTCTGCTTTTAACACTTGTAACAAAATCAAATTTTTACAGGAATGCAGGATTTACTTTTTCTCCCTTTATTATCAAATCTTAGGCGCGCTTTCGGCCGAAAATTTTTGGGAAGGTATAGGAAGCACACATTTCAGGTCCCTGGGCTATTTGGACCAAAGGTGCATTGTATTCAGAGGTCTAAACAGCAAACACACGATCATAAAGTGCAAGTTGAGTAAAGGCAAAACCAATCACTTTGCCTTAAGGAATGGCAAAGATAGGTTTTTATGATTTAATGATGGCCGCACAAAGTTATTCGAGAATATTTGCAGTTTATTGCGACATTTGTTAAATTGATCCTAAAGCAGAGTAAATTGGATGCGTAAAGTTGGAGAGATCATTGCCTGATGAGAAGTTTCCGCCTGCTCCAGAGATAATGATAAATTTAACATTTGGATTCTAGTTAGCTGCATTGATGAGATGAGTGAAGGTATAGTACATATCGGGGGTGAAAGCATTATATCTTTTTGGCCTGTTAAAGGTGATATAGAATCGGTTTCCTTTGATTTCTGATAAGATGTTAGTACTGATGTTCGGGTCTTTATGAAAGTTCTCAACAATTGTTTGTCTAAATGATTGATTGTTCGACATTATATCTAAATACAGATTATAAAGATAAATGAATTTTTGAAAAATCTTATCTTGTTTTTTTTTTTTAATTAAGCACATAATCTATTAATTGTGCGTGTATGCTCTTAATTAGATTGTATGCTATCAATGCAGATAAGCTATTAATTCGATAATATGTTATCAATGAGATAATTATACTTTATATAAACCCTACAATGAGTGAAGCAGTCAACTAAAATCTATTCAAGGTTTTGTTTGAGGGTGATTGCAAAATACGTACTATCAAAAAAAAGGTTATTCTGATAATTGGCTTATCTCGTGCAGGCAAGTCCTGCGCGTATAATTGGATTCTTGACAAAAAAATGGTTGGGAAAGATGAAAACTCTTTAAACTTCTACGTTAATCTTATTAACAATGGCTAATGTGATTAATCGGCTGCTGAACTAGGGAGCTGGTTTGCCTCAGTGACATTAATTCCAAACAGGACTGATCTTGATGCTTAAACCACTCTGATTGACATTGCTGGCTTTGGTGATACTCGCAACTATGTAGGCGTAATGGGAGTGTCTTACTTCCTAAAATCTATCTGTGAGCAAGCAGAGGAGATTAAATTTCTTGTGGTCATTAAAGAGCAAGCTTTCTCTGATACAAAAGGGTAAGATATAAGGAATACTTTCCTCAGTCTTATAAATATACTTAAAACTGATGCATTGTCGTCAATAAAGAGTGAAATTTTCTCCTCTATCTCTTTATTAGTAACAAATGCTACTCAATCCTCTAATCAGATGAATAACCTAAATAATGTTCTTCAAAGATTTAAACATCCAGTTTTAAAAATACCAAGTAAGGAATTAATTATATAATTTGTCTAAAAAATCATTTAAAGTCAAAGAATATACGCATTTTTAGCAGCAAAGCCTAATTAAAGTCCTGAGGCATGCAATATGCTAGATTACTTCAGCAAATTAAATTGGCAATTCTTAAAGATAAAGGAAATTTCATAGAAACTTGGTCGTTAAATTATTACCATTCCCTTTGAAAATGATTACAAGGCTATGGAAGAAGATGATAAAATAGAACTGGTTAAAGTCATTAACTAGCGAATTGATTCATACTCAAAATTTACAATCATTCTCAAGAATCTCATGAATATTTTTAAATCCAACTGGAAGAAAACAGTTGATAATGCATCTAACTCAAAACTGCCTGATAATTTTATGGACCAGTTGCTTTCCTTCAATTAAATTTTTTCTTAAATTAATACATTTGTCGAAAAATGTGATCAATATCATTCAGAAAATTTGGTCAAGCAGGAAATACGTTTAGAGTATCATCGGATTGGTTTTGTGCAGGCTATTCGCGGCATCCTATAAATTAAAAAGATAGCTGACCTCATCAACTAACAGGAAGGTACATTTCAATAGAAAATGAAAAAGTACTCTAAACTGTTTTAAAATTTAGCAGATTGCATAATTCCATTCTGTACTAATGCTTAGCAATAAAAAATGGTGTTGAGATTAAAATTTATATTGAACAGAGGCTTTCATTAATTTGGAAAATTCTATGAAATAAATCCGGAAAAGATTGTCAAAGTTGATCAAGAATTGAAGGACAAATGCAATCGCGATATATTTAATGAGAGTAGAAATGAGTATATTGAAATCTTTATGAAAAGCATGAGAAATGATCTGCTTCTCCGACTCTTTAAAACCATACCCTAAATTAATGATTATGAGGTTCTTTTCAAAGAGTACAAAAATAATTATGAACCCTCTAAAATTGATAAAATAAAGAATCAATAATTCAGGGAGCTGAGCATAGGAATTAGCTTTGCAAAAGGCAGCCTTTTTACAGAGAATTAAGACAAAATATCGATGGGAATTCACTACCTATCTCAGTTAAGATTATTTTATGCTCCAGAAGTATAAATCGGCAAGCAAGACTCTGCATCTTCATAGAATAAATTCAAAGAAGTATAGATGATGAAAATAATGGTATTTTAGAAGCTGATAAATCTGTTAACATCCATAAACTTTGAAAAATATAAAAATGCTAAGGATCTGGCTTTGAAATTATGCAAGCAAAGTTATGAAATAGATTATGTTTGCGAAATATATGAGCTGCAACTGCGGGACTACCCCAAAGACAAAGCTAAACTTTGTGCTATATATCAAAGTTATGCTGATTTTTGCATAGAATGGGGTCGTTATGATCAGGCTAATATATTGTTGCAAAAAAAGTTGCAATTGCAGAGTTTAAACTCGGCTAATCGCATTGAAACTATTAATTGCATTGAAAAATTGGTGAAGAATCATTTTTACTTAGTCGGTCAATATGAGAAAAACTTAGTGAAATTGAAATTCATTTCCAAGGACAATTCGGATATCATATACATATTTGACGAAATATAATCCGAAATTACAGGAAAATTTCAAAATAAATAAGGCTAAGTTTGCCCTGAAGATGAGGAAGTATGGGCAAAATATAAGAACTCTCGCATATAAAGCATCGATAACTGTGATAAGTTGTAAGCAAAGAAATCAGAACTAATTTTACCTAATTTCTAACAATTTGTCAATAGTGCATCTGAATTAATTAAAAATATAGTATAAAAGGAAATCATATTTTTTTTATTAAACAAAGGATAAGCCAATGACTTTTAGAAGCAAAAAGTAATTATGAATTTTGGCAACTCATATCATATTTTGCTCAATCGTGCTTTAAAACTTGAGAAGAGAGTATCCGAAGAACTGCTCACCTTTAATGAAGGTTATAATGAAGCGATTGGCAAAATGAAATCCGTAGCCGAAGGTAAAATGAAAGAATTGTTAAAATTACTTTAAGTCCTTGAGGATAGTCTTGCACTATTCAAGAAAAATAATATGATGTGAAAATGATCCAATAAACTATATTCATACTTGTTGTAAACTTAATCTTTTGGATTAAAAACTATAATTAAATATAGAATGAAAAGCTTGCTGACTGGCTATCATCTATTAAACCGTAAAATAAAAATCATCATCAAAATTATCAATACTGTTTATATTTATCTTCGACATAAAATATAATATTTCTTGATCCTACTCTTCAATCTACAATATTATCTTTATCATACTAGATACACAAACGTTTGAGAGGAATGATCGAAGAAAATATGTTCACAGTGCTGGAAAGGGGAGATCGCAAGATAGATGCCATAAAGAAAAAAATTATCGCATTAGTTGGACTCACTCGCTCAGGGAAATCTTGTACCTTCAACTGGATGCTGGGAAAGGATATGATTGGACAAGAAAATGTAATTGAGGATAATTATATTAATAATAGCAACGATTTAACTGCAGCATAACTTGGAAATGAGTATTCCTCAGTAACTTTAATTCCTAATTCTGCCGACCTAGATTCTGAAACCTCATTGGTCGATATGGCGGGCTACTGTGATTCTCGTAATTATATAGGAGTAATGGGCGTATCTTACTTTTTAAAATCAATTTTTAAACACGCTGATGAAGTAAAATTTTTAATTGTCTTTAATGAGTACGTATTTTTTGATGAGACTCTAGAAGGAATGATAAGTAACCTATAGGGTTTTTTCAACATGTTTAAGATTGATAAACTTACTGCTGATATAAAAGTTAAGGTACTCTCTTCCATTTCATTCGTCGTCACTCGCTCGCAATATCCTTAAATGCATGCTGATTATCTAAATAGCATATATTAAAGATTAAAAAATCCGATGTTTATTAACTAAAATAAGTAATTAATGACAGAAGTTATTGAATAAATAATTACCAGCAAAAGAATATATCCATTTAAGGCTGCCAGTTCCAATTAACATCCTTAAAAATGCGAAATTCTGAATTAATTTAAACATAAAAATTGGTAGTTTCTGAACATTCAGGAAATATAAAAGGAACTGAATTAATCATTTATTAACATACCTTTCGAAAAAGACTACGCCATCCTGTCAAGATAACAAAAATAAGATCTTTAAAAAGCTATTGACTAACGTACTCATAGCTATTCCGATTTTGGTGATATTCTCAATTCACTCATCAACTCTTTGAAAGTTAACTGGACAGAATAAATAAATAGCCTAACATCAGTTAATTTGCCCAATAATTTAATGTAGAGAATATTTTGCTTCGATAATGTGTTTTAGTCTCTCTAAAAATTTATTGAGAAAAACGACAAATATCATTCGGAGGATTTAATACAATAAGTAAATGATACTTCATACCCACATCCAACTTTGCTCCAAGCAATACGTCAAGTTTTAAATATATATAATTTCGCAAGTCTTATCAGTGATCAAGAGAGTACTTTTTAATAGAACATGTCGTAATACTCTAAGCTATACAATCAAATGAGTGATTGTCTCATGCCCTTTTGCAAAAATGCCCAACAGAAAAAGATGATTTTGCGATTAAAATTTATCCTAACACGGGGATTCCGCTAATTTAATAATATCTTTGGAATCATTTAATGTGCTACTCATAGAATCAACCAGGAGATAAAAGATAATTGCAGACGCTCTATCTTGAGTCAAGATGGTAGCGCTTACATATCAAACTTCATTAATATTAAGTCTGACCTTATTTCATATTTCTTCAGCAACATTTCGGAACTCGAAGAGTATGAATAACTTTTCAATTAACATAAAATAAACTCTTTAGAATATAAAACGAATATAAAAACCGTTTTTGAATTTAATACCCGGAGCATTGAGATCAGTTTGATTAAGGCAAATCTTTACAGCAAGTAAAACAACCAAGTTTAAGTTGGGAAAATTTTAATAGAAGTTATAAGATGTCTTTGTATGTAAAAAATTCAAAAAAAATAATCATATAGACGTTAATAAGCTTAAATTAATAATATATAAGTTTAAGCCTATCTTAATGCTAGATATTTGATAAAGCTAAATATAATTGAAAGACTCACAAGCCTTTTAATATCTCTTGACTGTTAGAGGTATCCCTTAGCCAAGGATCTGGCCATTTAACTATGTAAGCATTTCAATGAAATTGAAAATGTCTGTGAAATCTATGAATCGCAGTTGCTCGATTATCCCAGCAACAATGTCAAGCGACGTGCAATATATCAAAACTATGCAGATTATTGTATTAAATGGGGTCGCTATCCTGAGGCCAAAGTTCTGCTTCATAAAAAATTGAAACTAGAAAAATAAAATTTTAAAGAGCGTGCCAACACAATCAAAGCGATTTATAACTTAGTCTAGATTAGCAGTCGTATGTTAATTGATGAATTGAAAAATATAAAATAATTATAAGGCAGACCCCCAGAAAGCAATGCAGATCTCTAAGAATTACTAATTTAGATCTAAAAGGAAATTAACAACATTTGTTAAAAGCCAAAATTAAGTTATGAAAAGCAATAACCCGCAGAAAGAGAGGAGAAAGAACTTTTGAGAGTCTATTCAAGAATGTATTTGTAAGAGGAGAATTATAGCCATAAAGGACTGATTGATAACATTTAGCATTTGAAACTTAATGTGTCTCTGCCAGACTATGAAGACTTCTTCAATAGCACTCGTACAGCAATCAAAGACTCACTTAAAGAGCAAATATTTAAATTATAGAAATACGACAACTCACTTAAATCTCTATCGAAATATTCAAAGAGACAAGGTTAAAAACTCACCAAATAGTAATTTACTTAAACTTTTGGCAAGTCTTATCTCAGTATATTTTATCGCACTGCTTAAGAGAAAAGAAAGACTGATAAATAACTACTATTCATGCATCTCAATTATAAGGATAAAATTTAAGTTGACGAGTATGAAACTAAATTCAGTCAAGGGGTTAAATAATTATAATAAATGACTCAACTTCTAGAGCATAACCTCATAAAAATTTGGAGATAGAGATATTTGTGATGATAAACAAACTTGTTATATTTTAAATAATATTTATACTATTTGATAATATTTTTATACTTCAACAAATAGAAACATAATCGATAATTACTTTATTCTCTGTATAATTACTCATTTTAAAGAGGTAGAAAGTTAAAAAGATATGCTGAAAAAAGGTAAGAAATCTATCTAAGAAAAGAAAAGATTCTTTTCCCTTGATAATTTTGATACAACTTCACAGGATATATGGACAAAGAAAGCAATTATCGATTTATTTAAAGTTATTTTGAAAATTCTTCTCAATGAAAAGCATTGATTTTATTTTTATTATTACGCATCAACTGATTTGTAGCATATTATCATTATATCCAAAATAGATATCATTTATTTTTATTTCCATCTTACTGTCCCAAAATGATGCACTGGCCCAGTACAAAGTAAACAAGAACTGAAACGCAATATATCATCGAACAATGCGCAGAGGGTTATGATGAAATGGCGAGATAATTGCTGAAGATCCCTGATAGAGATAAGGTCACCGATTTAATCATGAAAAACATCGTATATATGTTCTCAAGTTAGTGTAATCAATGCATGAGTCAGTTGTAGCTTTTAGTTGATTAAGGGTATACAATAGTCAATACAGATGTACAATTTTATTGATTTAGTGTTCTTAATCCCTTATTTAGAAGTAAAATTTTGTTCATTTAGTGTATGAAATATATAAAACAGACGTAATTTCTAAGAAATTCAGAGTAGAAAATAAATTATTAAGTCGTATATATTTATTAATTAAGTGTACTCAATTCTTTATCAAGACGTATGGTTGAATTGATTCAGCGTATATATTTTAAGAGTCAGAAGTAAAAGATTAATAATTTATGGTATAAATAAAATGACTGAGGAGTTAATATTTTCTTAATCAGAGTATCAAATTACTAAAATAGTTGTAAAAATCAATCAATGAAGTGTATCGAATGAGATATTCAGATGTAAATGCAAATTTATTTAGGGTAGGTTTGGTGATATTCAGATGTACTTTAAAAAATATTAAGGGTATAATTTTCCTGACGAAGGAGTAATTTTCAACTTATTTAGGGTAAATAAATAACTTACACAGATGTAAATGTCAATTAATGGAGGGTACATAAGGTGTTATCAAGCCGTAATTTGTTTTTTATTCAGCTCGATACAGCAGAGGTTTTGCCAGATTTCAAGAGTCTTCGCCGAGTTGTCCTTTACGTCAAGTGAAAATTAAATGAATTAGACACGAGCTTGTTAAGCACAACGAATTCGAAACTTTGGTTAGAGAATTTAATAAGCATAATTTGGAATCATTTGACATTATTATTGATCCAAATTGTTAGGACTGGGAAGGCTATGAGTAATTTGTTAATTATTTAGTTGGACTAAGGACCTAAACGCTAAAAAGGTCACCAAAGTATATCAATGGTGGCAAGAATGATGACCTCAAGATCAGGATCATTGAAATAACTTTGGCATTTTGCTTGATTTGTAATTCTTAAGATTTTTGGTTATGAGTAATTTTCAAGAGTAAGGATAGATGCAATCATACATTTTCCTTATCTCCTCTTTATTTGTTCTTGAAATTATATGTTATTATATATAATAATAAATAATTCTAACATTTGTCGCAATGAGTAAGTCAAATCATGCAATTCTATCAATCGAGGAAACGTTACATATTAACTTTATCTTTTAGAGAATTCTTTATAAATTGCTCAAGATATTTTTTATTTTTATTTGATGTGCTGCCATAATTACTTTGCTGAGCATAGTCAACAGGTTTCTATTTGCTTGGAGTTTGGAGAATCGAAAAAATAGTATTCTTAGGTAAACTACTATTCGCCTATTTGTATTAAATCTTTTATCTGTTTACTGTCTTTTTCTTTTATATTCTCTAAGGTATTTTTTACTCAGGTTAATCTGTTATTTTCTATGTTTTTCCCTTAATCGTCATGTATATTCGAACAGCAGCCAGTAAATCTATTGCAATGAGCATAATAGTCACAATCCACGCATATATCAGTTCTGAGTTCGGTTCTAGCTCATGATGAGTTTGGATGAAGAACTGCTTTGCCGAAAGACCAAGGCCAATAAGCAGTTCTGTTATTTGAATGAGGAAAATATGAAAATTATCCGTTTTTCTGTTATATGGGCGATAAAATGCAATAATAAGAGTATAAATTAGGATAAAAAACGTTAGTAGGAAAATAAACAAGAAGGATTGTGTAAAAGCTGAAACAATGGCGATGCTAAGAATGAAGAGATTGCTCATTAAATAGAGACCAACATAAGAATGATAAGCTCCTATATTATCTTGATTCAAAATAAGAATCTTTATTGGTCCTTTTTGCTCGTCCATTTAGTATTAGGATACATCATGATCGCTGCTTAATGAAATGATTATTTACAGAGCCACTATGATTAAAATAGGTGTGCTCACCAAGAGAATAATAGCAGAATTTGCTTTACTGGGAATTATATTGTAATTGGATGTTGCTATGACAGTTTTAAACTCACTTTACCATTGGTGAATCTCCAAATTATTAAGTAAAATCGCTACCAAAAGAATGCTTGCAAAACCTATTGCCACTGGAAAGACAACCCTGTGATATATCTGGAATAATATTTGCCGACCTATTATCAATCCACACTTTTATTTTTTCTTTCCTGAAGTCACTACATAGCAGGATATTAAAGTCAATAAGATAACTGCTATTAATAGATAAGCACCATCCACAGCTATATATGCAAAAAATTGCTTATTTGCTTCAAATTGAATAAAGGGAGATCCAAACACTTGTGACTATTCTAAATTGTAAAATAATTGTTTTCCAAATCCTGTTGAGTAAGATACCTGTTTAAAGCAATTAAGAACAATTGAACTGTCAGTGATAGCTAATGGCAAAAAATAGGCAAATTGGAAGGCATGTAGAGTTTAGAGGCCAATCATTTTATGGAATTGAGAACCAACTATAAAAAGAATAAATGTGAGGGCAGATGCTCCCATGAGCAGATGAGAAAGCAAAGCGAGGGATTCCTCTGAAGGATAGTTGAGAATAACTAGAGGACTTGTTGATGAAATCATAGAAAATGGGATGCTCAGCGGTTTTGCATTTGTAAATAAAAATTATTTAAAGTCTAAAGTAAAATTTGCTGGTCGTCCTTCAAGATCTTAGGTGTAATCCACTATAACTTTGAGTTTACCTTGTGAATAAAGAGCACTGCTAGCAGTATGTTTCGGTAAAGCATTAAAATGGCTAAATGTTAGGAAATTTATATAGTCTGTAAATGGTGCAATATTGATGACTTTAAAAACAAAAACACCTGTATTTGATTGAGGAAGTTTATAGATATTTGATAGTTGAAGGTCTATTTATTTCCCTAAGTAAAGACAATTGGAAGAATTATTTACATTTCCACCTAAGCAATTAAAGTGGCTTTAAATTTAACAAGAGCTGGAACAGCCATCCCCATCTCGTGTATTTCCATCATCGCAAGGTAAAACAAAGATTCTTCCATCTCCACATATTTAATTACAAGCCCAGATTTAATTGATCAAAATAAAGCCATCTCGACAAAAACAGCTCTAATTTTGTAGTTAAAAGTGACCTGTCAAATTACACATTATGCATTTCTGACTATAGTTTTGAGGATAAGTAAAAACAGATATGCAGCCTATCAAAGTTGTACATGATCCAGTAATATATTGCCCATTTTTACACTAGCAGCTTAATGTTAGAAAATTATATCCAAAGTCATCGCTACAATCTGTACAAACAATTCTTGATCGATATATTTCAGATTCATTGCATCCATAGACATTTATGCACCAATTACCCACCAACTTCCCCTTTACACATGCGCATTTTAAAAAACTATTTAGGTAAAAACTTGACTAACAACTCAAACAATGGGTAGTAGTACAGGTAGAACATTTAGGAAAAGTTGATGAGCAGGGAATGCAAGTATAGTTTTTT
>Ga0302268_1000201_pt1 | contig 37969 bp, 30 predicted proteins | sample III_Bog_E2_1_FD_194554 | JGI IMG/M metagenome (GOLD analysis project Ga0302268, IMG submission 194554) | Peat permafrost microbial communities from Stordalen Mire near Abisko, Sweden - III_Bog_E2_1 | ecosystem: Environmental > Terrestrial > Soil > Wetlands > Peat | place: Sweden: Abisko... | reverse complement strand
GTTAGTTTATATTAATCCAGTTTTTGAAATAATTGGTTCTATGTTAGGCGATGACGAGGTAGGGGCTGCATCATCCTTCACAGGAAATGCCGTTAAAGGAACGTTTAATTATATTAGTCGCCTTCTAGCATGGGTTTCAGAAAAGGTGTATAACGTATTTAAGAATGCTCCTGTCATTGGGCCACTTATTGAAGCTTTTAAAATGTTTGCAAAGGGGGATTATTCTAAAGGATTATACCAGCTTATGGGGGTTAGTAAAGATTTTGAGATATTAGGTTCTTTATTGGAGGATAAAGCAGTGGAAGCAGTTGACTTTGGTGGAAATGTTTTAAATGGAGCTAAAGATTTATGGGATGGATTGATTAAGTCTATTCGAGATTTAACTGTAGATAAAGTTAAAAAGGTAGTTACAGGAAGTTTCGAAAGTGCGAAGAAATCTGTTTTAAATTTCTTTGGTGTTAATGATAAAAAAGAACACGAACAACAGGAATACGATTTACGTAAATTAAAGTTAAAGAAACTTAAAGAAGAAAATGCTTCTGCTGGTGACACATCTGATAGTTTAAATGATTTTATATCTCGTCCAAATTCAAAACCCGTTAAAATATCTAGTGAAGATACCTTAATTGGTGCTAAATCAGGTGGGCCAATTGATAAGATGTTAAACGGTGCTACTTCAAAGATTGATTTAGACGGATCGAAACTTTTGGGTGATATTGCATCGAATACAGAGTCTACAAATGAGATGTTGAGAAAATTAGCCGAGGCAATTTTCAAACTTGCTACTACAATGGGGAATAATCAGCAAGGAGTAAACGTTTATCCGACCATGCAGCAACCAAAACAAAAGGCTCAAGCACTGGAAAAAACAATAAATACTATTGGAGCAGTAAGAAATGAATTTTTAACGTCAATTTATAACATGTAATTATTATGATAGATTTAACGCCATCAAATGCAGTTGCCCAATCTATGGTTCGCACTAACGGAACTGTTATAGATGTCGTTGGTAATTATAATTGGACGTTATCTCCAATGACCGGCGAACTTAATACACTGATACCACGAATACTGTTGAGGGAATATCAACAAACTACTAGTTCCCTTACTCAGGCTACAAGTTATTTTACCACTAATGCTAATAGTGTAATTACTCAAGCGCATGGACAAGCCGCTGCACATTATTCGGGATCAAACCAAACAGATGATGTAGCTTATAATGGATTATACGATCCAGCATATAACCCTGCTACAGGTTTTGTATACATATTCCCTTATTTTAGTGAAAATTATTTCAACGTTCAAAGTTCATGGACATCTTTTGATGGAATAGAAAAACTTGGATCGGCTATTAGGGGAGTTGGTGAATTTTTAGGTGGAGGTGATATAGTTAATCCTATAATGAATATGGCTGAAGGAAGTATTGGTGTTGCAGAATTTGCTGCTGGCGTAATATATCCGAAATCAGGCTTTATTGATAAACCCTATATATGGTCAGAAATATCGAAAGAATCGATAACAATAAGTTTTTATTTGTTTAATACTATTGATATAAGCGGAGACGAAATAGCTAAAAATTGGCAGTTGTGTAATCAATTAACTTATCAGAATTTATACGCTAAAGTAAGCTTTGTCACAGCATATCCTCCAGTTTTTTATAGTGTGCATATTGAAAACCAATATCATTCTAAGGCATCATATGTTTCAAATTTAAAAATATCAAACGTAGGAAATATTAGACGCATGAACCTAAATGGAAATAATTCTTATTTTTATAATATTCCTGATGCGTATTTAATAAATATGACATTAACAGAAATGCTTATGCCAAGTAGAAATCTTTTAAATTTAATCTATGGAGGGCTAGATAGCCAACAAATTGTAACAAGCACATTAGCAACAAAATCTCCTTAATCATGATCCAGAATTTAATATATGATTTACCAAAGTTAACATCTACGAAGTATGAAAATATTTTTAACGTTTATACTGATCAGTCGAATTTTTACTATTATAACTTGTTGCAAAGTGTCATATTTCCAGATAATTTATTAGATTCATTTTTTGACCCCTATGCTATAGCTCCAAATGATGCATGGTCTTTTATCTCGTATAAGAAATATGGAACAATTGATTTATGGTGGATGATATGTTTAGTTAATAAAGTGCAGAACCCATTAGCTCCTTTAAATTCGGGTGATATTATAAGAATACCAAAATCTCAAGTAGTTCAAGAAATTTTAACTCAATTAATAGCATAATATGGCGAATATTCCAGATGGAAATGTAGTATATGATAGAGTAATTGAACATGTATATGCAAATGGTAAATACGATGTTCAGATATATATTATGGAACTAGCAACTGACGCATATGATCCTAATTCTTCGGACAGTCCAAAAGTAAGGTATAAACTAGGAATAAGTCCAGTAGGGATAATAAATTTTACAATTAAAGAAACCTTGGCCGATTGGGTAACTTCAGCGGAGATAACTATTCAAGGCTCGTTAGAAGATGTCTTTGCACAAATAAATTCTACTATTCCACAAAACCAAAATATTAAGTTATTTAATAACAATGGTAATGATTTATTATACGTGAGAATTATACCTACGCAAGCAGAGTATAAATTAGGGGGTAATATAAACGATTGGAAACTGGAATATACCTTTGCTATCACTGATATAGTAGATATAGAGAGTCCAGTTGGATTAGAAGGAAATCAATCGAATCAAAACACTAAATGTAAAAAACTTTCATTAGTAGATTATAAATATCATTGTTTAAAAACTAAAAGTTTGTTATATTCTAGTTACTCTGTATACGAAGATGGCAATCCTCCTCCCGAATACGGTATAAAAGAAACGGGTGATATAATTAGGGATATTTTTAGGTTGACAGGGTTTGGAGACGCATTACCACCATTACCCGCAGCGGCAAGTGGAAATGATCCTAATATAAAATGGGATATAGGGAGCAGTAAAATGTTTTATACTATTCCATCAGAAGAAAAGGCATTAAACGCCTTGAATTATGTTTATGCCCACCATTCGGGATCGACATCATCAGAAATAGATTTTAACTCAGGGGAATTGAAGTCCACCTTAAATGCAGGTGCGGGTGGTAAGGCACAAGTATTTGACTTTTGTATTTTACATAACGAAAGAACTGACAATGCTATAAATATAGATGTAACATCCGGTGCTCAAAGCATGTATGTTGGTAAACTATCATTGATACCGATGACAACATATTTTCAAAAGGCTGGTAGCACCGCCAACACCCCAGGCGATCTTCAAATAGAACATTTTTTTGTAGCTGATGATGTGGTAGCAATTCCTTCAGATGGCAGTGTTCCACAAGTTGGTTTAGAGCCTACTAGAGCACCGTTAAATAAAACCTCTACTCCAAATTCTAACGTAGATTTGAAACTGAAAGGTTATGCTGAAATAAACAAATATACCTTATTAGATATGTCAGCAGATACAAACAATACGTTATTTAAGTCCACTCCTATAATAAGCGTCAATACTCAAACAGGCGAATATAAAATGGAATTGTTGGAAAATAGAATCGAAACTGCTAGAAGATTTATAGCACAAAATTATATTCAGAATCTATATCGAGGTCATGGATCACAGTCTAGCAATAACGAGGACTACTTCTTAACCAAACTCGATAAAACTAAAGGGTTATATAACATCAATCCTGTATTTTGTTTATATGGAGCGTTAGATGAAAATCCTGTTCGTCAATCATATGGGGTTCAAACGTTATTAAAGATGGGTATATTCCTTAATCAGGGGATAAATTTTCGTGTGCCTGGGTTAACATATAGAACATCGGGGAAATTTATAGGAATTGATAAAGAGCAGGGGGCTAATAAAACCTCTGATTATGATAATAAATTTCTAGGACAATATTTTGTTATAGATGTAAAGCATATCTTTGAGGGTACTGCTTATTATAATGACATAACGGCAGTAAAGATTCATAGTTTTTATCCACAGCCACCTTCTTTAAACGGGTCGATATAATATCTATCCTCCACAGGTTTTACATGGACTCGATTGAGTAACTATTGGAGTATTTACAGTATTTCTAATCACCTGTTGAGTTTTAGGTGAATACTTGACTGCTACTGAGGTTAAGAAGTTATTAACATCTACAATGACTGCTGTAGTATCAGCATTTTTAGCTGTTCTATAGACCTCTTGTGAGGTTAATGGGTCGTATACTACTCCAACATATAAATCGTCATCTTCTTTGGAGACTTGAGTGAAATATTTGTTATCCATTAATACTACTTAGCTTTAAAACGCAAGCAAACCAGTTTATTTCCTTGTCTATTACTAAAGAATCACGATATAACGCTTCGGATATTTCAAGTAACTTAGTAGACTTTAAACTGCTGTCCATTTTTTTACTGAAATATATTTCAAACATCTCTTTTAATACTTCAGAGTAACTTCCAGAGAAATCTTGTTCGTGTTCGATAGTATATTGTCTAATTTCTATGATATCAGTCTTACTATCAAGTTTTTTGCAGATTTCTTCAGCAATTCCTCTAGCTCTCGTTGTGTCTTTAATGTAAAGTGTTCCAGTATGAGAGAACTGTTGAATCATTCCAATAATGCTACGAATATCAGGAGAATTGTCTTTAATTAGGGTGAGTAGTTTAGGCATCTCGGATTCAGGTATTTGAATCTTCTCAGCTTTTAATATAAACATTACCCTTTTAGCTATATCCCTAATAGGAGGATTTAGATGTATGATTGGTTTACACCTTGATTGGATCGGAGTTGAAATTTTGTGGAGATAGTTACATGTGAAAATGAATCGGGTGTTGGACGAATACTCTTCCATTACGTTTCTTAATGCGTCCATTGCAGAAACCGTTAGAGCATCACCCTCGTCCAATATGACAACCTTTAACTTACCGTCAAAAGACTTTGTTTGTGCAAAGTTGTTGATCTTGTTTCGTATGGTGTCAATTCCATTTTCGTCTGAAGCATTTATGTAAAGATATTGACAGTCGAGAATGTCGTTTACTATAATTTTACTTATTGTGCTTTTACCAATTCCTGCTGCCCCAGTAAAAAGTAAGTGAGGAATCTCTTTTTTAACTTTTAATGATTCAAAATATTCCTTATCTTCAGGACTAAGAATTATATCTTCAAATTTAAGTGGGCGGTATTTTTCACACCAGAGGTTCTTAAAATCTTCTGCTTTTATCATCTCCATATTTTAGCAGGAGATAGGAAAAAAGCAATAGCTACTCGTTAATAAGTTGCTGTCCAGAATAAGATGAGCCTTGTATCTCTCCTAATTTTTGCTGCCCTCGAAGAACCGCATTATACTGTAACCAAGCTAAAAGTTCTGCTTCCTTGCTTTTTGGAACGATGAAGGTTCCATTAATTGTGGTGATTATGATTTCCATATTACCTATATTTATCGATGTGCGCTATATTTTAAACTGTTCATTGTTAAATACATACATGAATAATGAGTTGGATACGCTAATAGCCAAACTTTCTTCGGACACTTATGGGGATGCTCCTGCCGATGAAACGTTATTGGTAGATTTGTCAAGTGGGTTTGCTCCATTGCCTAGAGAAGCACCACCCGAACCTTTTAAAATAACTGAAGAAACTGTAGGAGACTACGTATTACAAAAAACTGGTAGCCTTATTGAAACTAGTTTGGAAGCAGTTCAAGACTTGAAGAACTTTATTGTTCAAGGTCAAAATCCTGATGAAATAGCGGCATTGGCATCTTTGATAACTTCGACCACTGGTGCTATTGAAACCCTTAATAAGCTATATTTGATGCGAAAGAAGCATGATATGAACAAGGAGATAAAGTCTCTTGATTGGGCGAATAAGAAGGAAGTTTCAAAAAGTCTACCCGCAACCCAAATTACTAATAATACCAATGTTCTTATGGCTTCCAGAGAGGAAATTATTAAGAAAATGCTTGAAATAGAAACTGTAGAAGATGTGGAATGCGTTGAAACTACTTTAATAAGCAATGATCTAGTAGAAGAAATCTATAACCAAGATAAATAATAAATAATGCACTATTCAACAATAACCATCAATTCAAATGAGTGTATAGGGACATCCTTATCCACCATTAATTACGATTTCAGTCTTTTTGATACTTTAATTTACTCTTTAAGTTCTATAGTTGCCAGTAATAGTAATACTACTGTAAACGTATCGGAGCCAGCTATTGGATTAGGTATACAAGGCCCATCAAATGCAAATGCAGGGTATTATACACAAAACGCCCATTATAAATGGGGGCATTTTAATAGTGGAGCATACCAAAGCGAAATTTCTAGATCGAGATTTTTAGATAATTATTTATTGGAACATTCATCCGTCACCATTACTAAAGTTTTTGAAGCCGTTGACAACACTTTTATTTTGTTGAGTGATGGAAGTTTTTGGGGGATGGGTTCTGCAAATTATTGGCAGAATATATATATCGCTAGTGGCCCTCGAAGTGAAGATATTTTACTTCAGTTGAATATCATGTTTTCTAATAAATCTGTGAGTGATTTTGACGTTTCGGGAGATGGTAATGGATGGGTAGACATTTGTGTATTATGCACTGATAATAGTTGTTATGCGTGGGGATATAATGCGTGGGGTGAAAATGGTAGCGGATCAACAGTTAGCGTCAATCATCCAGTAGCAGTATCAATAGCTGGTAAGACTATTTCTCAAGTATCTGTTGGTGGTGGGGCAGCATCTAATGGAGCAAATATAATGTTATTGATGACAGATGGAACAGTGTATGCAGCAGGATATAACGGATTAGGGCAATTAGGAGTAGGAGATACTGTAGATAAGCACGTTTTTACTCAATGCAAGCAAGATGCTGTTACATATCTTACTGGTGTAGCATCACTTCAGAAAACTGGATGTTATGCAATGGGATGGACACGTTACGTTATAAAAAGTGACGGAACAGTATGGGGCGCGGGATGGAATGGGTCATCAAATTTAGGCACGGGGTCATATACAAATTCCAGTTATTTTATTAGAGTGGGAACTTTAACTAATATTAAAAAAATAGTAACTGCTGGATTTGGTAGTGTGACAACTATAGCTGCATTGGATACCAGTGGTAATGTATATACTTGGGGGTATTCAGGATATGGTGCTACGGGTAGTGGAGTTGTAGCTAATTTAAAGGTTCCTACTAATATAACGACATACCGACAAACCCCAACTACAACCGCTTCATTACCAAATATTAACGATATTATTGGGGCAGACACTCCAAATGTTGGAGCAATTGGTTTAATTTCTGTTGATAATAAGCTGTTTTTAGCGGGGTCGTATGTGTTTACATCACCTTCTTTATTTACAAATGATTCTCCGCATACTACAATCTATTATCAATTTGAAAAAGCACCTGTTCATAATGTAGTAGAGGCAAGTTTTTATACTAATACTGAACAATCTATTGGTGTGATAGTAAGGGATATAAATGGTATAGTTTGGGTATGGGGCCTAAATGAAGGGGGTATCGTATCGTCAGATTATATTGATGGCTGGCAACATATTCCAGTTGCTAAGAATTTCTATTAACCACAAACGCTCATTGAGCAGTTGATACATTTCTTGCAACCTTCTGCCCTAATAAGAGTTTCTTTACCGCAGCTAGGGCATTCTTCTCCTGATATTTTTTCTCCATCTTTAATATACTTTTTTAAACATCTTGCCATACATTTAGATAGGCTGTTTAATGCACCTTTAACCTTTTCTAATTGATGCACTATATAGTTTAAATCTACTCCATGTCTTAAACTCATGCTTATCATTCTAGTTAAAGCCTCTTCATCCTCTTCTAAATGACTTGTAATAGAATCGACTACTACTTCTTCTTCTCCAAGGAGTTGATAATGACCTCGTTTTACTTTATGGATGATTCCCTTCTCTAAAATTTTAGAGAAGAATCCATTTTGTCCTGCAAAGATTTCGTATGGTTCGTTGTTGGCATCCAATCCAACGATTACAAAATAATCAACGCCTTTTGCTTTAGTGTGATAGATATCTCCCAATAAATCTTTTGAACGTTTGCATGTTTTACATACTGGTTCTGCCTTATAGTCAGCTTTAGCAAGAACATTTGTCATTGTTCCTGCTCTATACGTTGTAATACCCTTTAAATATCCTGTTTTGTAGGTGTCGAGGTATAAATCTTCAAAGTCTTCAAAAGGATAATCGTTTGGAACATTAATTGTCTTGGACATTGAAGAATCGATCCATTTACCCCAACCAGCCATGTCTTTAATGTGATCATTAACAGATAATGTCATTGTTGTCACAGCATAATCTGCTGCTGCATCCCATTCATTAGCTTTCTTAAGATGTCGAACTGCATAATCTTCACATAGAACTTCTTTTGTAAGTCCACGGTTACGATCAATCTTATAAACAGTTCCATCAGTATGTGTATACTTTAAAATATCGTCGGTTCCTTCCTTATGTAATTTGAAGTGTTCAGTTTCTTTAAACTCTCCTTCCCAATATTTCGGAGCAAGTTCTTTAATATCATCTGGACATGTATTTACGATGACAGTTCTAATATACTCATGCAAAAATAGTGGTTCCAATCCACCAGAAATAATGTTTGCAAGGATTGATGTGTTTCCAGTTGGCTGAATCGAGAACAGTGCAGAGTTTCTAATTCCATATTTTGCAATATCATCGATGAGGTCTTGAGGTAAGCCAATTTGTTTAAAGAAAAATGCTTTACTATGTTTAATTGGATCGCACTCCTTAAACATTCCTTTTTCCTTTGCTAATTCAATAGAAGTTTTTACTACAGTGTGAGTAAACTTCTTCATCAATTTTGCTTTAAGTTGTTCTGCCTTATCACTAGCGAATTTAATTTTGAGGAGATATAATGCAGACCCCCATCCCGATACTCCAATCCCGATACGTCTTCTATTTCTCATAGACTCGACATATTCTGGTAAAGGTGCATTACTATAATCGTTGACGTTATCAGAAAATCTAGTTAAGACTGTAATATACTTCTGTAACTTAGTGTAGTCAAAATCTGTCCTATCTTTGTTAATGAACTGAGTTAGGTTGACGGAAGCAAGATTACAAATACCACCGAAAGGAAGCATTTGTTCCCCACATTGCGGAGTAAATATTCCATTAAAACCGTTAGATAAAATATCGTTTATTATTCCTACTGTGTGGTTATCTTCTGTGGTTATATTGTATACTGTATGTAATCCATCAAGTTTTTTTACTCCCGTTACGCGATGGTTATAATTTACAGATTTATCTTGAAGTTCTTTATATCCAGATAATATATACGGGTTCTTAGTTTCAGTATTAAAACGTATATGTATGTTTTTTTTCTTACATTCGTTTTCCCACTCCTTTTTTAATGGATTTCTATTTAAAGATTCTTGTAAATCTTTAAATATCATTATTTGGTTATGTAAGTTTATTTTAGATTTATCGTCAAATACTGTTCTAGCGTTAGCTATGCATTTTTCCTTTAATTCTAAAATATACATAGGGTTTATTGATGGATTTAAACATATTTCACGTTTTACCCAAGGAACTATAAATTTAGTGTTAGTATATTCGCAAATTTTTTCTACCATCAACTCACCATTTATTGTGAAAGTGTTTAACCCAGTTTCTTTTGCTATTTCTAATCTTCTATTTAATTCATAAGAAGTCCTTCTTTTAGATATTTTTTCGTTAGTTTCTCTTGTATGAGAATTTAATAGTGCAGTTTTCCATTTTTCTTTATAACCTTCATCCTTATTTCTATCTAACGTTTTTTTGCCTATTTTCTTTTTAGTTTTAGATGAATGAGACTTTCCATACATTGGATTTTTCGTTCCAGAGAAATCATGAGAGGCATGAAATATATTATGATCCTTAAACGACATGATTTCAAGATTGTCTATAGAATTGTTTAATCCATTATAATCTTTATGATGAACTACTACCCCACCTTTAATCCATCCATCTTTTTTACTTTCGTTGTATAAATTATTCCATTTTTCAGGATGATGAAATTTTGATATTAACCTATGTTCAAATATTTGATCTTTTTTATGGTTATATACGTCACAATCAATTCTATAATATGGTTTTCTATTTTTCTTTGATATTACCTCGGTTCTTTTTATGAAACTAGGTATAGAATCCCCTTTTATTAAATTCTTTGCTTCTTTTTCAGTTCCATCCATCAATAGAAACTTATGATTAGGAGTAACCTTAATACTAGTTCCGTCTCCAAATGAAACTTCTAATAATTCTTGATTATATCCAGTTACTCGTGGATTTCTGCCCCATTTAATTTCAACTTTACCAGTTTGAGGATTTTCTGTATATACTGGAACATCTTTTCCTTCATCGGCTAATTGTTTTATGGATACAGCGTTTCGTCCATCTGCAACTGCTATTAACGAGTCTTCATGAAAGCAGGGATTAGTAGCTTGAATATCTGAGTTTTCTCCATAATTCCAGCAATGTGTTCTGTTAGCGATATCACAAAATAAAACACCAGGATCGTTTCTAGTATATGTAGACTTGATTATTTTGTCCCACAAATCTGTAACTTTAATGGTTCGAATTATAGTGGTGGGATAACCTTTTTCTTTCCAATGTTGTATATTACCATTCCATTCTTTTTTATATGCATGGTGCTGAGTATCAGGAAATAATAAATCCCAACGGTTTAAATCTTCAGGTATTTCAAGATTTTGTTTTTGTAATTCCTTAATAGCAACTACTTTACCCATGAATTCATCGGTGCAGTTAACTGAAAGGTTGAATTTAGTTAATCTACCTTCTGACAGTTTAGCCTCAATAAACTCTTCAATATCACCATGCCAAACTGACAAAACCCCCATCATAGCACCCTTACGAATTTTGCCTTTAGCTTTTTTATTTTTAGATTTTAATCCCGATCCAGCAGTGATAATATCAGAGGATTTATCAAACAACTCCATGTATTTCACCGCTCCGGGAGTTTCCACCCCGATACCGTAAATGAAAGACCCACGAGGACGAATGAATGAGAAATTCATACCCCAACCACCTTCACTCTTAAGGGTCTTTGCTTGTGCTCGTAATACCTCTAAAATGCCATCCAACGAGTCTTGATCGTGTTTAGGCTTTACACCTAGAAAGCAATTTGCTAAAGTTGTGCCAGTGAATTCTGTGCCAGCATTGGAGTATATACGTCCACCTACAGTAATTTTGAATTCGTTAAGCATGTCATAGAACTTTTCATTCCACTCCTCTTTAAGTTCTTGTGTTGCTTCGACGGATGCTATTGCGGTAGCAACTCTCTTAAATGTATCTGATAAGGTTTCGTCGTTGTGGTCTTTGTAAGTTGTTTGCCATACTTCCTGAGAAAAGGCATCCTCGAATAAATTAGTTTCAATTGACATAAGTAAAAAATTGTATTTCCTCGACTACTTTTAGTAGTCTCCGTTGTAATAATTATACAACCAATTTGGAAATTCTCAACTAACTTTACTTATTATTTCTTTTTGAAATTTCCACCGCCAGCTTTAGAGTCATCCCAACTATTTCCACCCTTTATCTTAGTGTCTTTTTGTGGTAAATTAATATTTTCATCAGACTCGCCAGAAGTTCTTTTTGCTTTAGTTTTCTCAGGCTTAGTAACTTCCTGTTTGCGTTTTAAGCTATCAGGAACTGGCCCTCTTCCACCGTTATCATCCTGTAATTCAAGCACATCCACAGGAACTGTCATGGGGCTAGTGTAGAACCCAGGATTGCCTTCGATAACCACATCAGCATAAATTTTATCAGGAGCTTCGGTTCCACCTCTATAGTTTTGAGTAGTTGTAGGATAAATGCTCTTCAATGCACTGATACGAATGATTTTATCAAACCCATCTTGCATACAACTTTTTACTAAGTCAATAAAACCAGACGCCTTTTCTTTGAAAAAATCATGTTTTAAAGCGTCTTTTTTAAATTTCACTCTATCACCAGCAATAAAACCAGCTTGTTGATAACGCCCAAGAACGTTTTCATACATTAAATCAAATTTAGTTTCCATATCAATTATGATATTATTTAACCGATTAGTGCATAAATAATAGAGATAAATGGCTATTAGAATTAAAACGTTGGAGAAAATTGCAGCAGATAAAACCCTAAACGATTCATTTTATAGGGATTTGACGTTGGATATTGCATTATCAAAAATACATTCTAGTAATTCCTTGACGTTTCCATTGCCAATTAATGGAAGTGACATTAAAATTAGTAAGGATTTGGCAGCTATATCAAATTCTTTACAGAATCTTTTCTCTACTTTGCCATGTCAACGAGTTCTATTTCCTGATTACGGTCTTAATCTTCTACAATACTTATTTCAACCAATTGATGAACAAACCGCAGGGTCTATTGGTAATGCTATCTTGACTAATTTTCAAAAATGGGAACCTAGAGTTACAGTAATACAAGTAAATGTTGTGGCTGATCCTGATAATAATCAATATAATATCACATTAGTAGTGGATATTCCAGTTTTAAACCTTAAATCTTATAGTTCTTCTTTCGCATTCAACGTGAAAAATGAAGCTATGACAGTAATACAATCAAATCAATAATATGGCAACCAACAGTTTCAATAATTTCGATATACCAAAAGGAGGATATGTAGCGTTTGATGCAATGTCCTTAAGGCAGCTTATTCTTGATCGATTGAATAACCAGAATGTGTTTACCGATCAAAATTACGTTGGAAGTAATTTAGCATCGATTATAGACATTGTAGCGTATTCATACAACACCCTAATTTACTATTTGAATAGAACTGCTTCGGAATCTATGTTTACTGAAGCGCAATTATACGAGAATATGAATCGTATAGTTAAGACCTTGGATTATAACCCTCTTGGATATCAAACATCCACTTTATCCTTTTCGGCTACGGTAGACACCTTAAATGCAGGAGTTTATACTATTCCAAGATATTCAACTATCTCGATTAATAATATCAATTTTGCGTTTAATGAAGAAATTACCTTTGTTAAAACGTTATCAGCCACCTTAGAGGGGTTGGACGATATTAGCACTCAAAAATTGATGTATCAAGGAACATATCAAGAATATCCTATATACACTGCAACTGGTGAAGATAATGAATTTGTGTTGATTGCACCCTCTATAAATACGATAATTGATCATTTCAATATTGATGTGTATGTGAATACTGTTGCTTCAGGCGTTTGGACACAGTATACAAAAACTGTGAGTTTATATTTAGAGAATAGCTTATCTCAGACTTATGAAATTCGTTTGAATGGTAATTTTCAATATGAAATAACTTTTGGTGATGATATTAACGGTAAAAAGCTTCAAACTGGTGATCAAGTCGCGGTATATTTCCTACAGAGTAGTGGAGATGCTGGAATTGTCGGCGCAAACGCATTTAATAATGTTATAGTATCTGCTCCCAACAATTTACAGAACTATTCTACTATCATGGGCGACGTATTGAGCAATCGTTATTTGAACACGCTTGATAATAATGGACTTTCTTATGTAAAAATTTCCAACTATACTTCATCCACTCCAACAGCAAGTGCAGAAACTTCAGATCAGATAAGAAATTCTGCGCCTTCCGTTTTCAGGAGTCAGTATAGATTAGTCAATGAACAAGATTATGAGACGTATATTCTAACAAACTTCACTAATCTTATAGCTGACGTTAAGGTTATTAATAATTGGGTATATACTACAGAATACTTGCAGTATTTTTATGATTTAGGGTTAACTGATCCAACATTGCAAGAGCGAGCACTTTTTAACCAGATACAATTCTCAGACTCATGCAATTTCAATAACGTATATCTTGTAGTAGTTCCAAAAACTACTGATAATAGTTCGTTGGCATATTTATTACCAGCACAGAAGGAGTTAATAAGCACATCTATACAGGATTTAAAGTGTTTAACAACGGAAATAGCATATGTTGATCCTGTTTACAAAGCAGTGGCTATAGGTATATATAACTCGAATAATATTTTCTCCGTTACAGACGAACAATTGAGCACGATTTTCATTAAAAGACAATCTACCTCACAGAGAGACGATCAATCGATTATAAATGATGTGATTTCAGTTTTTAATAGTTATTTCAGCACATCTAATACCTATTTAGGACAGATTATAGATGTTAAAACCTTATCACAACAGATTTTAGAAGTTGATGGGGTAGATACATTTTATACTGGAAGAACGGATGATACTATTTTATTTGAGGGGTTGTCCTTATTTGTTTGGAACCCTGATTATCCTACTATTGATAAAACCCAAATATCTAACAATGTTAGTTTACAGGTTTTTGAATATCCTTATCTGTTTGATTTAGCATCGTTATCCAATAAAATAAGCATATATACTACGCAAACAGTTCAAGGATTTTCTGGATATTAAAATATATGGTAACTGCCAACTTCAACGTTAATAACAATAACGGATACATCTACTATACATCTTTTGATTTTGTAGATAATTCTGTTGGGGATAATATTGTTAAGAAGGTTTGGAATTTTGGAGATGGGGGATATGTTTATAATGTAAATGAGGTATCTCATACGTATCAATACCCTGGGATATATACCGTGGGGTTGCAGGTGTATGATTCTTCCAATAATATTTATACGTATTCTTTACCAGTAACCGCAACGTCATATGTTCAGGATTATGTGAACTTTACTCAGATACCTAAAGTATATAGTTTAGCAGGATTACCACCAGACGTTCCGTTTAACATAACGGTTCAAAGTTCTCAGATAGTTGATACCTTGAACGTTCAGTTATATGCTGCTAACTCTAAATCTATACCTCAAAGTCAAGTTGATCCAAAATGGAGTTTTTTAACTCCAACTTGGAGATTCTGTTTAAACTCAGATGGTTCAAATATTATAGATTCCTTAGTGTTAAGTGCTAGTCCAATATACTTAAACAACGTTCAAGTTGGTGTATCTGCTGCTGGATCGTTTTATTTCATTGACGATATTGGAAGTGGTATATTGACAGAAAATGCTCCTTTATTACTTGCTGCAACATTAAGCACAGTAGGATTCGTTGATAAACTTGATGCACCATATTATTCATATATGAGTTTTTCAAACAGTAAAGTAGCAAGAGCAGCTACCACTTGGCAAGTTAATGATATGTTTCCTAATTTCATGAAGATTACAGGGAACTATATAGACGATATTTACCCTAGTAAGTGGACAGATGTAAAGATACCTGCAATGATAACATTACATGGATATGGAAGACAATATATTTTCACTGGTGATACAAGTTATTCAAGTGGTATAGTTTTCGAATACCCACAATCGAATGATCAAGGGTTAACTACTCAAATAACATTGAGTTTATCCTCTGCAACTGGTATAATGTCAATTAGTGCAGATGACTATCCTTTATATTTTATTACGACAGATAATCAAGGATTTAGAAGCGGAGGTTACAAGTTTACGTCTATAACAACAGCAAGTGCTATGACAGAGGTTGCTTTATACGCTACTACAACAGTATATAATTCAATAACTGCTGATGATAACAGCTTTCAATATCCTTTGCAGTATGCTCCAAACCAATTTGTATATATTCCTGCTCCAGATGTGGGATGTATTAGTAAGATTATTTACACACCACAGTTGATTGGAAGCACTAATGCAGTTGTCGAATATTATCGAGACAATGGAATTTTAATTGAAGGAAGTGTTGATAGATATTATGTTCCCGTGTCACAAAACACTGATACTACGAATTATGCTCTTTCGGGGTTTTCTGGCATCTACGGTTTAGCAGTTGATCCAAGAGATTTTAGTGTTTTGGCAACTGACGGTGAACAAGATAAATTATTTAAGATATCCACAGATGGAGTTATATTAAGCACTTTGGATTTTTCTGCATTACTTGGAAATTCTCATCCAGAGGTTTCAGGCGTTACTCCATCTTATGTTAGTATGGATAAAAACTTTAATTTTTGGGTGTCCTTATATAATAGTTTATCAGTATTGAAATTTGATACTAACTTTAACTTGTTGTTTGCGATAACTCCATTGGAAATTTCTATAAATGAAGGGGATTACTTATCAAAGCCACCAGTAGTAGAAACTGATAGAAATGGTGATGCGTGGGTTACTTACTGTAATCCTCTATCTAGTAATGTATTTAAATATTCTTCAACAGGAATTTTACTATCCACACTGCCAATATCTATAAGTGCAGTTCCAGTTAATATTGTTATAGATAAACAAAATAATGTATGGGTAACTGAAGAATTTAACACTACATATTCATATGGATTAATTGAAAAATATGATGGAACTACTGGCAAACTTTTAAGTTCAGTTTCGGGGTTCGATAGGCCAGCATATATTGCATTGGATAGAAATAATAATGTATGGTTTACTTGCGGAATAAGAAGTTTTGGATATATTGATAGAGTTACAGGTAATACATCAGCGTGGTCGTTTTCTAGATTACCTTCTGATACAACAGATCAATCCCCTAGGTTTATAACTTTATCCTCAACATATACTGAGGCAGATAACAATGGACAACTGGACGAAGAGTTAGGAGGGATAGCTGTTGACGTTTATAACAGAGTTTGGGTTATTGATAGTGTTACAAACAATGCTCACGTTTTCAATGCTGATCCTGCATTTGACTATACTATCGCTAAGATTATAAACGTAAAACGCAGACCAAACGTAGATTATTTTATTGATAATACAAATACATTTATTACATCTACATCATCAAATTACATTAAATCAGCAGCAGCTACTGGTGATTGGACTGGTAATGTTTGGTATCAAAAATATGCACAAGATGCTTTATCAGCAGTTAATGTTTCGGGTATATCAGTTCCTTTTAACATATACGATTATACTGATGCATACAGTGTTCGAAAGATTAATGATAGTTTTAATATGGCGGGATATATGAAATCCCTAGCATTTCCTGAGATTCTTTCTGATAATGCTGAATTGTTTGATGTGTTTTTACCTGCTGTGGTTGGAGATGGGTCAGAATTATTAAACACCTTTGACGATATTGGTAGAGAATCATATGAGAAGATCGCTAACTTTACCTCAAATATATCAGATTTAGATACATGCGATATTGATGCCTTGAAATCCATTGCAGCAGAATTAGGACAGCCAGCTTTGAATTATGGTGTGAACTTCCCAAATGAAATACAAAGGATGCTGGATTTAGCTTCTATTTCAAGGCAGAGATTGTGGGGAGAACCATTAAGTGGAACGGATACACTGATTAATAACATGATCGATTGGAATAGTGTATATACCACCCTTGATAAAACTCTATCATCCGATTGGTATGTTGACGATGGTATTATTGAAACTATTTTCAACTATATATTGACTAAAAATCTATTGGGTTAGCAGTTGTAGGAATTGTTTTACTAGATAAATAATTAATAACAGTGCAAACCAACAACAAATACACTCAGCAGCTATCTACGTATGCGAAACCAGAGAAACTTATCTCTGATAGTTTTGACAATGATGCACCATTGTCATTTATAGATTGGTATGCAGGGTATAAAAGTGTCATACCCGGTCAAGAGTATAAGCAGTATAACCAATATTTGATAGACTGGTATTCAAATAAAAAGGTTTCTAATGTAGATACAATAACTTTAATACGATTGAACTATTTAACCTTATTGCAGGGGTTACAAATTTTCTTGACAGATATTGAAAAGGAAAATTGGTATAGTAAGGTTAACCTAAACGATGAAAAGGAACTTCTTTTAGCAATACCATTTTTTGCTAAAAAATTAAAGAACATATCATTATACTACTTGAATTTGAGGAAACAGTTAAAACCAACTAAGTTGAAGTATAACTTAGTGGGATCAAATAGGGGATTGGTTCAAGATTTAAGGCAAACAATACTAAATCAATATACACAAAAGAACAATTCGTATATTACAGTTCCATCTACTATTTGGCAATCTTTACCCGCTTTGAGTTCGGTTAATAATACCCTTAATATTCAAATAGAAGAGTTTTACGACGATCATCAATATTTTGATCGCAGTATAGATGTTCCATTGTCTGCTTACGTTGACCCATTTGATGCAACTACAGAATCTTTTTTTAATTCTAAAGGGTTGTCGTTATCATCTCTTAATTGGGCATATTCTTCAGGAACTATTAACATATCTGCCGATTCAATGCAGGATTATACTGAAAAGTTTTTGGGGGAGAATAGAGACATTATATATAGTTTGATTACTAATGCTTCAGCAGACTATTTTAACATTTCTTTGAATAGTGGAAATAACTTCTTTTATTTTCCTAGTGGAGTTTATGAAAGTATAGCTTTGAGTAATCCTATATATGATGGTATAGCTTTAAGTTCTACCAACATTGAATCTTTGGCTACAGCAGCAAGTAATATATCTAGTGCAGATACCATTTTTGTTAAAACGAGTAGAGGAATAGAAGGAGCATGGTTAAATGCAAAGATATATGATGTAAACTCTTCTGCCGCATTAAGTGCATATTTTGCTGCTGGAAGTAAGACGGTTTTCAGGTATCCTTTTGCTGGATATGGATTGAGTGGGGATGGAATTGAATGGTCGGGGCCATCTCTACAATACAATCCTACATATTCGTTCTTAGATTTATATTACAGAACGGCAGTGGATCAAGCGTATTGGAGTTCAACATATACGTTGAGTTCGGTTCAAGCTATTACTGTAAATTCTACAACGTTAGCTGAATCAAAAGCATACGCAAGTAGTGTTTATAAGTATGCTGATAAGATTCGTATATGGGATAATCCTCCCCCTTCATATACTGATTCAAATTACTCTGGTGAAATAACAGAAGCATGGCTATATAGGATTGATAAGACCGATTTATCAATTTCTGCTAATGGTAACAGTGTATTGTATTGGCCTTATTTGAAGGTTGTAGATTCAACTCTAAGTGCAGTTAATTTATTACCAACGAATGTTAAGATATGTGAAAGTGCTAAACTATCCGCAATTCAGATACCTCTTGCTACCGCTTCAGATAATTTGAGTTCTGCCGATGTGGTTTATAAAATAAAGAAGTATGATGAAGATTCTACTTCTGCATTGGAAGCTGCGTGGTTGTCAGGTTCATATATTAATAATGGCAATCTACAAGGTGTTAAACAAAATGGGTTTAATGCTGAATTGGAACCAGGAGTTGTGACAAGATTTTTATGGACTGGTGAAGACACTCCTATTGATAATGTATTTCAATCGTTGATACACGAAGTTAATTGTCCATATACACAGGATTGGAATTATAACGATCACAGTTTTTGCACATGTAGGCAGATTCAATTTACTCCTTTTGGTCACAATGGAGTAGTATATACTGATAATGGTAGTTTTGCAGATTTTATTGCTGAAGATGAAATGTCTCCACAAGAATTCGATCTAAATTCTTGGAGGGGAGTAGATGGTTTAGGGTATAGTAATAGTAGCGGGTTTGCATGGTATAAAACATCTTTAACAACTCCAAATTGGGGGTATGGTGAATGGACTAATGGATCACTGAATGCAACATTGACATTAAGAAAAGGTCAGAACTATTTTTACTATCGTTGTATTGAACCCTTTGAAACTTCTGATTCAGTTTCATTCCCATCTTTAGTAGTTAGATACCCATATAAAGATAATTCGGGAGTTGTATGGGTTAAAGCATATCGTGATGTTAATGGAGTATGGTATTCTTCAAACACTGCATCTGATATGGTGATTGGAGCAAACGAGTTTATACTTTACTCTAAAGCCAGTGTATCAACATACAGTTTATCTAGTCTTGTTGAAGATGCACCTTTAACTAGCGGTCTTTTGAGTAGTATATGGTCAACTTACGATTTAGCGGTTATTGATGATCAAACAACAGTATCCGTTAGCTATCCGAATTCTTATGTGGTTAATGCATCAGCAGTATCTAGTCAATATCCTAGTGTTAGAGTAACAGATATATCAGCATATTCTTGGCAATTGACAACACCAGATGGAACAATATATACAACTGATCCAATAACTGGCGACCTACATTCAACTTCTAACGTATTTCCAACAGATTTCGTAGTCGATAATGTAGTTTTCAATAGTAATTTCAGTATAAGTTTCGTTCCTACGTTAACTGGTTTATATCTAATACAAGTTAGTGCATATATAAATTCATATGCTTTGAGTGCATACAAGGGATTATTAACTGGTGGTGCATATATTTTTACTAATATACCAGCAGTTACCGCAGTTTCAAGCATTACATATACACCTTCAGTGTCATCTTACACTACACCAGTTGCTGGATTTGTTATTAATACTCCATTATATGGTTGGAATTATGCGACATCTATATATGACGGTAAGAGTCAAGGTGCAAGACCAGTTTGGGTTAAGGGAATCACTGATAAGTCACAAGTAAATAACTATAAATCCGCTGAGAGTTGGGGCAATATTAGAATAGTAGTTGATGGACAAAATATTATAAACCAACCTGACGTATCGGATTTGGTTTTAAATTCTGGATCATATTTTGAGTATTATAATAATAATTTAGATGTTTATTGGGGTCAGCCTTTAACTCTTCTGAACTATATAAACACTACGTATTGGAGTGAAATCATCATTGATGATAGTAGCTATTCTGTATTATCGTCAGTTTCTAATTTTAATACTATAGTTTTAAATACAACGGCTTCGGACACACCATCTACAATAGTGTTGAATAATTTCGTGGATAATAATCCAGTTGAAATTTATTATAATGCTATTAATTCATTTACGTGGACTATATCAGCATATAAATCTTTCAGTGATTTAATAACCCAAAATGATTTTACGTTGAGTGCTGGATTAATATCTCAGCTTCCTTGGTATAATTTATCGAATAGAAATTATCCAACTGTAGCAGTTATACCTACCCTACAAGATATATATACTGAAGACGATAAAGGAGGATATTTTACACCAAATAATTTAGGAACTTCGTTATATATAGGTAAAAACTTTACTACAGGGTATAACACATCTGCTATTAGTGTTTCAGCGTTGGGGGAAAATGCTAATTTTAGAGTTGGAGGAAGAGGATTTTCTAAAAAAGATCAAGACTCAGCCTATAATGTTCTTAATTATAACGATACATGGATCAAAGAGAATTATTTAGCAGGTAATGCAGCAGGTAACATTCAAAGGAATGTGGCTAAAAAATACCAGAAATTTACTCCATATCAGTCAAACAATGAAACTCATACAAATGGGCAAGTTGGTATTGTTACTCCACAGAGTAAGCATAGCCCTTGGGGAGGTTTAAATGATGAACAGTGGATAGACGTTAACAATCACCCTGTTAGTTTTTCGGGGGAAGTTAATGTAGATGCATGGGCAGATACTCAAATTCTTCTACAGGGAGGTAAACGAATGGATGTATGGTGTAGTGATGTCTTTGGTAATCAATATGGCTTATATAAGAACATTGATAACGTTTCTCCTGCTTTAAGAAAGGAATATTTTGGTGATCTTTGGATTCGTAAGAATAACCAGTTTGTTGATACTGCAACAAACGCTTTATCTTCCATCATAACTCCATATAAAAATTTAAGTCTATATAACGATTTAACTGGTGGTTATATTAGAAACGTGGATGTATTTTTTGATACCTTAATGATTGAAACTTCTAGTGCAATTATTTTTGAAAAGTTAAATTATGACTATAGTTTATCATATATCTATGGAACTGCTAACTCTAATAACGTTCTTTCATTGGGGTTGCCAGTTCTAGCATCGTTATCAAGAGAATTAAACGGCGACACTTTTACAGAATATGCAATAACTGGTGATACGTGGTTTTTTCCATCAGAGAAAAAGGTATTCTTAAGTGTAATATATTTAAGTGGTGGAGTAGTATATCCTGAAATTTATGGATTGGATATCAACACTAACAATTTTTATAAAGCATTCCCTGTTTTAAGTGAAGATTCTTTAGATTTAGCATCTTTAAGTGGAGTAAACACAATAATAGGTAGACCAGTATTAAGTTATGATTATGATGCTAAAGAGTATGTATTTTCTACCTTATTTACGAACTTATCCGGCCAAAACTCTTTAATTGAAATTATTATTAGTGACAATGAAATATTGGAATTAAAGGGGGCTACAATGTATACTCCAAATAACGCAACTATTGGTGAACCTCCGATTGTTTTAAACGAATTAAACTTTTTTGTTCCTACGTTGGAAACCTTTAGCACCACTTTAAGCGTTTTAAACACCCCTACATCGATTTTATTGGGTAATGCACTTCCTTGGATAACTCTCAATACTAATACTTTATTGTTAAGTGGTATACCTCAAAATAATGGTATATATACGATACCATTAACCCTCACAAATTCTTACGGTAGCACATATTATACAGTTAAAGTAGTGTCGATGGCTAATTTACCAGAAGTTATATCTTCGCTGAATATACAAATAACTGCTGATTCTGTTGGATATTATAATGTTGTTGCTATCAATAACCCAATATCTTATACATTACTGGATAATTCTTTAAGTGCTTGGGTTTCCTTTAATAGTGTTTCAGCTATATTTACTTTAAGTCCATCAGCGGATCAAGCGGGTGATAATAGTATACCATTTAAGGTTACTAATGCATTTGGTGATAGTTATTATACTTTGAATATTACAGTTGTTCTTACAGGACACTATGCTTTTGATACTTTTGAACAGTATATTACGGGAAATATTGTTATACTGGATAGATATCACAACTCTTTAGGCACAACATATGGCCCTGCGTCGGTGGTAAATTATAATACCTATATATATGATGATTTTGAAGCATATACAATTGGAATATTTACTGTTGGTGGAGATGAAACTAGTGTAGGAGTAGGAATGTCTATTAGTGCCGCAAATATAGTGGACTATTAAATATAATAACGATAAATAATACTATGGCTCAAATATATCAAAAAAATACACTTTTAGGAACAGAACAAAGTTTAATTTTAGGCCCAAAAGAATCCTATCAGGCAGAATTTAATGTAGGAACTTGGACTGATCTGTTGGTTGGTATGTATATTTCTTTTACATCATTATCAGGATCGGGAACAAATAGTCCATTTGTTTTTGAATCACTTCCTTATACATCATCATTGAAAAATAACTTTTTCTTCGGTATTAAAGACATTAGCACCGATTTCCCTGGTAGTTCTGGTACTTTTTTTGCGGGTTATATGAGTGATATTGTTAATACTGCATTTCCAACACAAATAATGTATGATGCACACGATAACGCAGGAGTTGGTTCAACTCCTACATATACAATAGCACAATTTAATGGAACTAATGGTGGGGCAAATAATGTTTGGGCAGCTTTAGGGACATTGTTTATGTCTGGTGGTAATGTAGTAGAGTCTGCAACTATAGGTGATATTACTGATCCTAATGATTCAGCATATACTGATAATTTAAGGACTTTAAGAATCCCATCTCCTACGGATAGTGTAGGAATGTCAGCGTTTTGTATGCCTTTTTATATAAGATATCAAGTGTTAAATTATGGATTATCAAGTCAATCTATTAGGCAACTGGTTAGACTTAGCACATCTAATGGAGTAGTTACTCAAGCTACTGACAACGCCACGGTTGATAATCTTAGAGCGTATATGGATGCAGGAGTTCAAGAATATGGTATTGTAAATAACATTTCTGCCGGCCCCCAGTATCATAACGTTGTAGATACATCAATAAATTACTGCCCAAGTTATATCGCATATAATAATGGATCAGCAGTTCCTTTACCAAATACAGTTTTTATATATAACCCATTTAATACCAATGGATTGCGATTACATTGTATATGTGTAGAAAAATTGGCATAAAACATGACTACTGACTTTATAGTAAAAACTGGAACTACCGTAAAAAATAATGCTAGATGGAATGGTATATTTCCAGTATTAAGTGCTGGTGCATACAGCACATCTACGTATATCTTCGGTCATGCTCCTGCGTTATCTGCCGTTTTTGCTAACATTTCAGACAGTGGAACTCTTACTTCTATGGATAGTGTTTTATACACTTGGGATTTTGGTGATTACTATAACCAATCTACTAACACGGCATATACCACTTCAATAAATGATGTAGTGTCACACATATATATGATGCCAGGAACCTATAATGTAACCTTGACACAGAATAAAAATTCCACTATACAAACAACCACTACTGTAACAAATACATCAGTAAACACTAATAACTGTTTTGGTAAGTATTGTCAATATTGGTATTGGGGTAATTTGCAATCATCTAGCATCAATTTTCTTACTTGGAAAGATGCAAGCACTCAAGGTAGTAAAACTGCTACGTGGGGCAATAGTAAAATTGTAGACTCTAATTGTAATAATACAGTTTTAAGCGGATATTACATATCCTCCACAACTCAATCCACTATTAAAACAGGTATAGTTACATTGGATGAAGTTTTACCAGTGGCAATTCTTAAAACTGTTGGTAATAGCTATGGACAAACCCCTTTAACGGTTACTATTTCACCTTATGAAACTTTATGTGGGAGTTATCCCCTTGATAGAATTGATTGGAATATTGGTGATGGTAGTGGAGTTCAAACAGTAAGTAGATATTCAGCACCAACATCTATTTTTACATATAATGGGGAATTTCCAAGTGATGTAAACGATCCGAGAAATTATGATTTAACTTATACATATCAAATTAGCTCTTATAATGTATTTTATCCATCAATTACAGCGTATAGTATGAACACTGATACGTTTGATGTATCAAATGTTGTTGTTGGCCCACTATCATATCCTTCAATTAGCTCAACTTCAGTTAACTTACTAAGGGTAAGAAATAGTAAAAATTTTATAACGTATGGTTTTCAAGTAGGTGATAATATCAGTTTAGTTAAAGTGGAAGTTACACCATTCCAGTTATAAAAGGTTAGGATTGAAATAAGTAATACTATGAGCCTAGTTAAATATGATTCTTTATCAGCTTTAAGTCCTATAAAGTTGAAATATGAATATTATAGAAATGAACCAGTGGTAGAGAATTTAAGTATTTACCAAGAAGGATTTAGATTCTATACTAGTCCTATTTTTGAAGGATTTAAAGATTTTGTTGTAAATAAAGGTAATGCTTTAATACTTACAGATACTTTACCATTAAGTTCATTTTTTGCAATTGAGGATAGGATTAAGAATGACCTTCTCTATTCTGCCACTTTAAAGTTGTCTCCGAAGGGTATAGGAACATATGCGTATGTTGATACCAAGACCAATCAAATATTGTTGGGTGCTACTATTGATAACGCAGCATCGTTTAATTTAGATTCTATTGGTGGGGATCAAGTTAATATTATGGTAAATGATAGTTTTTTACAGGTGCAGAAAACATATCCATATACGATAAGTTTAGGAATAGGCAGTATTAATGATGTAGATGCGTATACTCGTCAATTTAGCGTTAATTACGTTGGAGGATATATTAGCTTTACTACACAAACAGATCAAGGAATCCGATATCTGAAATTTGGAACGGATAACGTTCTAAGGGCTACTGGATTATCTTTCGGTGCAGACAAAGTTAATGTTGACGGTATTGATATATATTCATACGTTTTTAATGCTGGATATACAGTAGAAGATATTACAAATTCTATAACGGACAGTGAATATTTCAGAAATGATTGGGTAACGTATTACATGAATTTGGAAAATAAGCAAAATAACAATAACACTGAAGTTAATAAAGTCATCAACAACCCACCTACCAACTTTTTAGCATCTTTGGCAGTCCAAGACTTATTTTCAAATGATATAGTGAATGTTAACTTGGCTAACCTTAAAACGGGGTATACTCCTACAGTAGCACCAGCCATTATAGACAATCTTGTTAATAATTAAATACTAAATATGTCAAACACTTTACAACAGAGAGACTACTATAAGATTTTCACAGGCCATAATCAGCTTGATGGATATGACAACATCCATTTGGGGTATGAAGCAAGCACAACGGAAGTGACATTTAAGAAAGATGTATTGACATATTTTCATTATCCTTTTTTTTCAGACACTGTAGCTTTAAAAGACTCTACTTTAGCGTTTAGTGGTGCTACTTCAGGGCCAATCCCTGCTATGGCTGACAAAATATTTAAGAATCTTGGAGGGTATGGTGAAAATACTCCTTGGGGAACACCATCGGGTCTTACAGACGGAACGTGGTTATGTAGTTGGTTGTATGCACCAGATATAAATACTGAACCAGTATGGTTGGATAGGTATTATAACCCAGGACGAATTGCCTATGAAGAAGCATTACAAGGAACGGCTAATTACACGGATTATATCACGTATGGTGCTCCGTTTACAGATATTCCTACAGTATTAACCTTTGAAGCGGGTGTTTTATATTCATACTTACATGTAGGAGAAAACACTGCCAGTATGCTTGTAAAAACTCTTGCGGGAGATGATAATAGTCATTTAAAATTGGAAGTTAATAATTGGGTTAATAGTCCAATAGACACATCAATATACAACAATACGATAATGATAAATCCTTTCAATGTAAATGATGTTATTGATAAGACTTTAACTAACGGATCGCTCAATTTAGAAAATTATGATTTTGTAGATGTTAAAGTTGTATATAATGATGTAATAAATATACAAAGAGAATTTACTGTAGCAGTTGATGTTAACCATAACGATTGGAACAATGCTTCATCATCACAGTTGGTAGGATGTTTTACTGGTGATGGTGGATATGGACTATTTTATGATAACCTTAAATATTTTCCATTCTTTGTAGTTCCTGAAACTAATTTTGGGCATCTTATATATTTCAACCAGAATATTAATGCATATAACGACATAGGAACTAATTCGTCTGTGGGTATCGTAAGCAATCCACAACACGTAGCCATTAATGGAGATGGGGAGTTGTATGTTGTAGATACATTTACTCTTAACAATAAGAAGATTATCAAATATAACCATTTAGGTGACGTTTTATCGTATTATCAAACGGATTCAGCGATTAATACTTTTATATTATCAGGAGATAATATAATTGTCGTAGATCAAACGTATACAAACATTTTAGATGGCAACTTAGTTTTAAAATATCAAGATAATAGTGTGATCTTTACATCAGGAACTAAATTAACCTTTGATTATTTTGGAAACTTATTACAAATAGTGTGTAACGATATTAAATGTGATATTTTAAATCAAGTTTGGACAGTAGGTATGGATAATAACTTATATTATGATGGAACTTTATTTGCGGGGGTATCCAGCGTTCAAAAGATAGCTATTGATCCTAATAATGATCTTTGGGTGTTAAGTGATTCTAATACAATTAACAAAATAAACATCGTTAATAAATCTATCACATCAACTTTCTCTATAGGAGTTTTAAATGATAATCCTCCAACTAAAAATATAAGTTTTGTCAACGTTTACGATAGGACTAATAACTCAAATTCGTGGTATGCTATTATTGTTCATTCTGGCGTAAATGACCGAACAGTTTATCAGGTATCTTTAGATGGGGAGTTGATATATAGCAATTCTTTGATTGGTAACATCAATCCATTAGAGTTTTCATCTCAATTGACCAAAGATAATAAAGCACTGTTATCATTTTCTTTCGATGGAGACTTTACGGGGTATGAATGGAAAAGAATTTTCAATAATGTAAAGTATGCGAATAAACCACAAGTCCATTTTAGAATTGGTATGAACGCTTTAAACGGATTAGGCCAAACGATAAACAGCCAGAGTTATGTTTTCAAAGTGTCTGTTCCAGTGGATGGGTTTGAAGACGATGTTAACTGGCATTCTGTAGCAGGAAGTTTTAAGAATAATACTATGAAGGTATATATCGATTCATTCAAACTTAGTGAATTGTGTATTTCTAACATTTATGACATAAATCCATTGAAGAAAAATGATTTATGGATAGGAACGCCCAACGGAAAGGCTGATAATTACAATTATGAGGTTAATACGAGGAATTTAATATTTAATGGTAAATTGAACAATGTTAGATTTTACGATTATGAACTTCCAGAATGGTTTCAATCTATATTTGCGAGAGAAGTGTTGGTAGCAAACGATTTAGTTTGGGATATACCTACAGCAGACCTACAATATATAGAGAAAATAGATCGATTTTTTAAACATAAGATGCCTGGATCGAAAAGTCCTTTCTATAGGATTAAATTATCTGGATTGGGCATCACTGATCCCAATATTAGAGCATTAATTGAACAAAATATACAAGAAGCCGTAGCTTTAACCAAGCCAGCATATGTTGAATTGTTGGATATTGAGTGGGTCGATTAAGGGATTTTACCGATAAATAATAAAAATGGCGATTGATGTAAATGTTAAGGTTAATAATGAGTTATCGGAGGATACTACAATATTCTATCGATTAACTTCTAGTTACCAATATACTGTTACATTAACGCCATACTCTACGTCTTTTGATTTAACCACACCAAATCAAATATGGTATGTTTTAAATCATGATGGAATAACTCATACCAGTTTTGTAAGTGCTTTATCGTTCTCGTGTATAACTCCTGTTATTTGTAGCATTACTGTTACGTTATCAACTCAATCAACCACAGTTAGTAAAGAAATATCTGCTTCATTCGTTCCTTATTTCTTATCTGCTGGTGCTTTTGAGGCATTTCCTACTCTATATTTTGATTCTGTAGGCAATCAAAACACTTTAAATCTTAGTAACTATCGATCAAATAGTGTAGGAAACTATTTTTATGGTGAAGGACATACTGAAATAGTTAATCTAGTAGCTCTCTCATCTTTACCAGTAGGAGCATCATTTATTTGGAATGTATCTGGTTTGACTGTTACCCAAGTAACATCATCGTATTCTACAGTAGCAGTTCCCTCTGATAGTTCAGGGGTTCAAGTAAGTGTTCCAATTAGTTTACGTGCTACTAATTCATATTTCTTGTATTCTGGATCAATAATTTATAGAGACGATGTTACAGGAACATTGACATATTACCCCCATTACGTATCTACAGTAAATCCTTATGGTTATGAAAATGTTTCTGATACGTCAACATTTGGAAGTATACAAATATTACCATATGATGCAACAGTTCCTATTAATTTTGACGATGGAGTTGCAGGATCGACAGTATTTCTTGACGATACTGCATTAAGTGATGGATCATATGTTACAAATCAATTTGATGCCAACTTAACTATATCTCTTAGTGGTGAGAGTGTTGATGTATGTTATGGATTATATAATACAGTTTGGAGGTGGATTAATGTAGATGTAAATAACATATCAAACACGTTTACCGATAAGCCTTCTAGTTGGGCAGATGTAGCTTGTAATTCTACATATCCTAAAACTTGGGCATATCAATCATCGAACACAAGTGCTAACTTATCGCCTATTATTAAGAATGTTATATCAACGACATGGACAGTAAATAACGATTCTTTGTGGGAAACATCACCTTTAACTATTTTAAACCCTGCTAACACACAGATATTTCCATATTTTCTAAAGTATGATGGTGATGGTAGCAATTTAAATACGTGTAGTTTATATTCTCCTAGTAATATAACAGTTATGGCTTCGTCAGTTATCACATGTAAGATAAATGCATTATCTGGTAATGATTGGATTCCAAGGTCTATACCGTTAATATCGCAAGGAACGTTTATAGTAGACCCATATATACATATCGTTCTTTATACCCCTAATCGTTATGTATTAACAGGAAGTAATGTATTTTTTGAAGTAGTTGGTATTGATCCATCATCTACTCTTATATATGTAGATGATGGAGAAAATGGAAATGTTCAGCTTACAGGTTCGAATGTTTTTAACACTGTATATAATACATTAGGGACGAAAACCTTTTCAATATCTTCTGTTGAAAATGGCACAATGAAATACCATATTTACGATAATGTGATAGATGTAGTTACGGAATATGATGTAACCAACATCGATCCTGCTGAATTAAGGTCGGAGAATTCTCCTTTAATTGTGCCATATCCAAATACTCCATATATAGCACCGAATGAATGGGTTGTAGAAGATACTATAAACTCAGTAATAGAAAAAATGGATGATAATTTAGACTATTTAAATATTAGGGCGGAAATTCTAAATGGTAAATATACTGAATTTTTTGGATGGTATGGAAACGCTGTTAATGTTGATTTATGTCCATATAAAACATGGAATGATCTAATCAATGGAAATATCATATGGGAGAATTTATACTGTTCTGACGAAACTTTTATAGCTGGAAGCTTGTCTGCATGTGCTCCATACAGTGTTATGACATGTAGTGTGTCTTCTACGTCACAAAACTGTTTGGGCTTATATTGTATTCCTTGGAGATGGAATGCATTATTATCTACTGGAGATAATAATGTAACGTGGTCACAGACAAAAAACGGTGGAACGTTTGCCAAAAAATGGACAAGTGACGGTAACTGCCAAAATAATAGTGGAGGGAGTGTTGTAGTTGTTGATTGTAAGATTAACGGTGAATGGAATTTAAATATTCAAGAATTTGGAACAACTGATAACACTATCTATGAAACAGTTCCTTGTCAATATACGGTTACATCATGTTCAATTGTTAATGTTGTAAGTAGAAATAACTTCGTTTATAAAGCTTTAACAACACAAATAGAAATTTTATCTTCAGATTATTTCGCTACAGAAATTGGAGCATCTAAAATATCCAGTTATGATGGTAATAGTTCGTTTAATAATATTATAGGTATGGCAATGGATAGTCAGGGTAAGATATTCATTCTTGATAATCTTGCTGGTAAAGTCGTTGGAATGAAATATGAGTATGATGTGTGGAATACATATTCAGTATGGGGTGGAATTGGTGGAGTTAATTCTAAAAATAAGTTTTATTTACCAAACGATATAAATGTTGATGTGAACGACAATGTATTGGTAGCAGACACGGGAAATAATTGCGTAAAACTGTTTACAAATAATGGAGTTTGGATTAATACTATAACTGATAGTGAATTGATGATAAATGCCCCTATTAGTGTTGCGGGTGATGTGGATGGCAATGTTCATATTTTAACTGGTGAAAATGTTAGAGTTTATACATCCACTGGAATTTTATTATTCACTTACGATTTTTCAGCATATACGTCTAATCTACCATCAAAGATTAATTCGAGTTATGGAAGGATATGTATCTATGTAGTTGCAGGTAATCAGGTTTTGAAGTTCTTTAAGAATGGAGCATTTGCTGGATATATTCTTGACGGTTCAAACCAGTGTATTAACGAAATAACGTCTATATTCCAAGATGAGTATAGAAATATTTTAATATCCAATAACCAGACCATAGTGAAAATTGTTGATTTATTAACGGTGAATAAGTTGAACTCTAATTTACCAGCATCTTATTGGAACCTTAACGATATGCTTATCCATAAAGAAGAATATGTGCAGAATTGGGTTTATAATAAGAGTTTTCAAAAGGTGTGGGATAATATTGAGTTGTTCAGAAGCACTTTATTCTTTGATACTAGTAAGTGTAAAGGATATACAACTTATGTTCATCCAAAAACTAAGATATTTATAGGAATAAACGAAATTGTAACCAACACGGTAATAAATAGAATTATTGGCTACCTGTGGGATAATTTTAACACGATGTTGCCATATTTTGATCCAAACTGTAAATAAAAGAATAAATACTCTATATGTCATGTTCATTAATACAAACAATTGATTCTACTGAATGTGTGGGAAACTCATTAGTTAAGATCAATTCAAACTTTTCTTCACTTGAAACGGCAGTGTGTAATCTTCAATCTAGCACTTCACTGATACCTGTGGGGGGAATATTGATGTATTCTGGTTCATTGGGTAATTTTGATGGATCGGGTAGAGGATTATCAAACACTGATGTATATCCTTTTGGTATATGTAATGGAAATACTTATGGAACTATTTTTTCACCAGATTTAAGGGATAGGTTTATTGTTGGTGCAGGACTATCCTATAATATTGGGGATGCAAACAGTTTAAGTCTTAGTGCTGTTGGATTAGTTGCTGCAAATTTGCCACCACACTCACATACGATTGCCGTTAATGATACTGGTTCAAGTGCTGGTCAAAACAATCTATCTTATGTGCATACTTCTATAGGTGGAAAAGACCCAAATACTTTTAATAGCTCTTTAGTAGGCAGTGGTGTCCCTCATGAAAATAGACCACCCTACTATGCATTAGCATATATCATTAGGGTTGTTTAATATGAGTGACTGCCAATTTACAAATTTAATAGATTCGAATTCTTATATTGGGGATTCGTTAGTTACTATTAATGGAAACTTGTCATCTTTGGATACTAACCTATGTGTTATTAATGCTTCTTTATCTGCATTGAGCACTGTAGTTAATCAGTTTGGGATGACAGTGGGAGGTATTGCTAACAGTATAACTAGTCTAGTATATGCTACAAATATTAGTATGGTTACTACATTAAATGTTTTAGTGTCTACTATATTAGCAGGGTCTACTGGATTTACCTCTGGAACTTTAATATTACCATCTACATATATAGCTAATAGTGCTTCCGTGGTTTTTTTATCGGGTTATCCAGTTGGATGTGATTCAATATCACAAGATAACTCTATTTTGTTTACAGTTAATGGAATAGCAATTACAAATCAGCTTTTAGCCATAAATAATATAGGAAGTTACACCTATAGTTGGTTTTATGGGGGTGTTTGTAACTCACAATATTATAAAATATTTTTAATAGGATACATATAAAATGAGTAATTGCAACTATACTACTTTAATAGATGAAAATGCATGTTTGGGAGATAGTCTTTCTATATTGAATGCTAACTTTTCAAATTTAGATACTGCTGCGTGTTCTTTAAGTTCTGTGGAAGCCAGCATTATAACTAATTTGACTACGTATAGTAATTCTTTTAGTAATAATATATTCGCTTTGATCAATTTGATAAATAGTAACGTATCATCTCCAACTACCATTACACCAAGTGCTACGCCATTGATCGTTTTTAGTAAAAGTCCAGAAGATATCAATGGGGATTGGCAGTGTTTATATGGTTATAATACTACATATAATTACAGTTTTAATCTGGTAAGTTATTCAATACCGTCTACTGCAAGTTTTATTCTTTTAAGGGCTGATGATACGTCATATCAGGGAAGTAGTGGATATCCTAGAACAGTTACAGTTAATGGCATTCAAGTATATATGTCACAATCTCCAATAGCAGGATTGACCAGTCCATATACTACAATACCTAAAACGTCTGTAAATAGCATTACATATACATATAATGCTATGGGTTCTAATTGTGTTACACCGCCAGATTGGAAAACTAAAACCAATTTAAGAATTATTGGGTATTATTAACATGAAAATTTAGCAAAATGAGATAAATAATATTATAAACTATGAAAAACGAATTGTCCAACATCTACGCAAACCAAGTGTTAGTTACTGAAGCTAAAAAGGCTAAGGATAACAAAGTAAAAGGACCAAAGACAGGCGACCTTGAAGGTGCTGCAAAAACAAAGCCTTCTCAAGGTGCTGATGAAAAGGCTAAAAAAGAACTTAAGAAACCCGAAGAGAAGAAAGAATTCTCTGAAGTAAAAGGAAAACCATCTAAAATGAAAGAATCACAAATACCAAGCGCATTTAACAGAATCTTCCAAAGTGTATTGAAAGAAGATTTTGATTTCCAAAACGAAACCCCTGACTCTGATAAAGCTATTGAAGATCAAACCTTTGGTAACGAATTCGGTGACGAAGGAGGAGAAGGAGGAGGAGGAGAAGAAGAAGGAGTTGAGGGTAAGGAAGGAGAAGGTGAAGAAGAAGATTTAACAGTAAAGCTTCAAGACATCGTAACAATGTTACAGGATATTGTATCTAAGTTGTCTGGTGCTGAAGAAGAGGAAGGTTCTGAAGAAGAAGGTGGCGAGGAAGCTTCTGAAGAAGGAGAAGAGGGTTCCGAAGAGCCTAAAGAAGAGGAACCAAAGGAAGAAGAGCCTAAAGAAGAGAATCCTTATGATGAATCCTTAGACCTTAAGGGTCAGCTTACAGAATTGAGCAACAAGTTGGGTGATTTTCTTACAAAGAAAACCAGCCAGAAGGTTAAGGGAACTTTGGGAAAGGCTAAGGGTGGCAAAGCATCTGAAGGTAGCATTCCTGAACAAGACGGAAAGCCAAAGCCTTTCAACCCTAGCTTAAAGGCTTATCAGAATCCTAAAGGTTCTAACACCGTTTCTAACATTAAGAAAGGTGACAGTCTTATTAAGTAATTAATAACCCATAGTTTATAAAGAAACCTCTTGTTGCGAAGCAAGAGGTTTCTTTTTGCATAAATAATAATACATGGATACTGTTCGCTATTTAAACAAAGATATCAACGCCAATGAGAGGGAAAACTTCAGTCTTTGGTGGATGGAGCAGATTGAACATTATGGGGTTACTGTAAATTATTACACTCATGGGTATAACTTATCGACAGCAGACTATCTATACGGTGAAGACCCAACTTCTACATTTTTAAGTGCTGGAAGCATTAACATGGTAACAAGTATCACAAACGATTCAATCCTTCTTGCCAAGTTTGGTGTTATGGCTGATTGTGATATGACCGCAATGATTCATTTATCCAGCTTTTATAACACTTTCGGACAAGGCACAGAACCTAAATCAGGAGATATCATCGAGATGATTGAATATGGTGGATGGGGGGATAGACCTAATGGTAGAGGAGCAGCACTATACGAGATTACTGAAAGAGATGATGAGTATCTACCAAACATTAACCAATTGATGGGGCATTACGTATGGCTTATCAAATGCAAGAGATTCGAATACAGTATGGAACCAGGACTACACGCAGAACCAAAGAATACTCAAATCAACGATACTACACAGACTGGAAGACTTTCTGGTGGTGCAAATCCAGCAGAATTATTGGGAGCACAAGCACCAAATACTGTGGATACTGATGGAGCTAAACAGTTTGATTACTCTAAGAATAACCTATCGAATCCTTACGGTAACTATTAAAGCCCCCAAGAATTTGTAGAGGCACGAGCAGCACTTACTTCAGTGATATCGAAGTAAATAGTTTGTGTTCGTCCTCTTGCTTCAATACAGAAAGCACGAACCTTTCTTTTTTTCATGGTTTGAGGATGAATGGTGTCAATTGTAGTTTCATTGACGATGAAATATTCCCCATCACTAAACTCTCTAGCGATAGCTTTATTCAAAAATTGTGATACGTCTTCGTTACCTACTTGTTCAGGTTTAACTGTAAATACTTGTGGTTCCATGTTCTAATTTATCTAAGTTACTGGTGGAAATCAATAATTAATTTGATTTTTCCAGCTTTTACTGTATTATGGAAGCATGTATAAGAGATTAATAATTGACGGTTCCAACATGCTTTATAGGTCATATTGGGTGGCACAGAATATGAAATCTGATTTTTTGGATACCTATGATGTAGGAACTATTTATAGATTCTTAAAATCCTTGAAGTCTGCTGTGGACAAGTTTAAGCCTGATGAAACGTGGGTTGCTTGGGACAAAAGGTTGACATATCCATCGACAAACTTTAGAAAAAAACTTGCAGATAATACGTATAAACAACACCGTGATCCTGCAATTTCAGAGAAAGTTCATGGATATCATGATAGACTAGTGAAATGGATCACTGCGTTAGGCGTATATCAGATGTATCCTAATGTTCTTGAAGCTGATGATGTAATGAGTTGGCTTATACAGGAAAATAAGGACGGTGAAAATATTATTGTAACGGTTGATAAAGACCTCTTACAGTTGGTAGATTCACAAACTACGTGCTATAATCCTATTAAGAAGGTGATCATAAACCTTTCAAATTTTGAATCGGTTGTTGGGGTTCCAGTGAAGGATTTCCTATACTACAAAGCATTGCTTGGAGATACTGCCGATAATATCGAAGGTGTGGAAGGATATGGTAAGGCTAAAAGCAAGAAATTGGCAATGTTGGGGTTGGATGCCATTAAAGAACATCTTAGTCCTGAAAGTTTTGTTAAGTTTGATACAGCTTTACAAATGATGGACTTGAGTTATTCCTTTACTAAGGAGGAAGGAGAAGTCGAGGTGTATACAAAACAATTGGAAGAACAGAGAGAGCAAATTAAGCCTAAGATTAAGGAATTTGAAGAATTGTGTGAGAATAGTGGGATATATATCTTCTCACGGAAGATTAACGAATGGAGAAATTCATTTGTTACTGAGCAATCAATTGTAGCATTACTAGCTAAACTGAAGTAATTGACGATACTGCTTTGAATATGAAATCCTGCACATTCTTGTGGGATACTCGTTTCTTTTTGTAGTGTTTAGCAACAACATCTTCAAATTCTTTGTCATAAAATACCTTAAGTTCACATGTATTATCATCGTGTTTTATAATATTGCGTATTTCGAATTTCATGATAGTAAAGATTTTTTATTTCGCATTTTTCGTATTGCTAATTCCCATAATTTTCGATATTGGCGAATAGATAATCTCATGGTCAGCGTGAATTCTAACGCTAATACCTGATCTTCGTCATAATCGGGGAATACTGCATGGAGTAATTCGTGTATTAATACTGGCAGAACTTCGTCTCTAGGGTCTAATTCAATATGACATGTTCCATTGGGTAGCCATATACAATATCCACTATTCACTTTTAATTTTCTGAAAATGATGTAGGAAACGTTGTTCTCTAATTCGTATACGAGCAGTTTATAATACTTTAATACTTCGTCATTCGATAAATTTAGAGGTTTCGTAAGTTTATCACGCATGGTGTGTAATATTTAGATGATTGAAATGGATATTCTACGGTAAAAAGGTTAAATATTTGATATGGAACGAGATATTATTAAAACAATGGATGATTTAGAGCAGAAAAGTGAAAAGAAACCACCTTATCCTTTGGAAAGTCTAGGCGAAGACCTTTCTAATCTAGCATTTACACTTGCGGGAATTCGTGAAAAGATTAAGCTTGCTAATAAAAACGCAGTAATTACTAAAAAACCTCATAAACTAGACATTGCAAAGAACATGAGCTATAAAGTTAAAGCCATGATCAATATTGCTGATGCTTGTGTTAAAGATTTTGAACGTCTGAAGTTTTAGATGCAGCTTCAATGATCCCTTCAAGGGGATTCTTCTCTATAGGGGATGTGATTTGTGTTGTGAAAAATTGCATTTTAATACCGTTCACTTGATTGCAACTGGTACAAGTGAATCTATTCTCTTGGTTAAGATTAATAGGGACAGTATTTGGAACCTTACAATATGCACATTGGATAGCGATAGTGAATTTGGAGAGTTTATCTAGAGCTTGAATCTCTAATTCTGCAATTTTATTCGCATCTCTATTCTGTAATATCGTATTCGTTACAATAAAGAATAGGAATTGGAATCCTGTTACTATGAAAAATGGCGACCAAAAAATGCCTTTAAACATATAAACGCCTATTGCGATTAAAAATGAAATCAGTATAGTAATCCCAAATGATAACGATAATATGAACATTTCAGGGCGATTTATAAAATTTTTGAGTTTATTAAACATATAATAATTAATGGAGGGTAGGAATTTATCAATTAATATTCTAGAATGTTGTCTTTAGTCATTTCATAAATAATATAGTATTTTTATGAAAAGTAAAGAATTTTTTTATTATTTATTAAATTTTACAAATTGTAATAAATAATAGTAGAGAATAAATAT
>Ga0302268_1000195_pt1 | contig 38656 bp, 25 predicted proteins | sample III_Bog_E2_1_FD_194554 | JGI IMG/M metagenome (GOLD analysis project Ga0302268, IMG submission 194554) | Peat permafrost microbial communities from Stordalen Mire near Abisko, Sweden - III_Bog_E2_1 | ecosystem: Environmental > Terrestrial > Soil > Wetlands > Peat | place: Sweden: Abisko... | reverse complement strand
ACCCCAACCCCTTTTCAAAATATGAATAAGAGTAGTAAATGTGAAATAATAAAAATTTCAAATCGGAGTGATTATAGGATAAAAGAAAAATTCTATAAGAGACTTCTAAAAGCTTTTTATAGGCATCATTATAATTGTTTCTCAATATCAATTATAAATGGGAAAAAAATTGCTAATGCCTCCGAATTGGTAAATTGCTGAGGCTCATGGTAAATCGGTAAATTTAGGAAGACCTTGGTAAACAAATTAAGAAATATAATCTCCTCGGTGTGAGTGCTGTGGAAACATAATTTAAAAGTAACCGTTGCCTCTTTGCTAAAATACTAAGTAGATGAAGTTTATGGGAGCAAGTCTTCCTCTCTATTTTGTCTTTATCAAATATTGCATTTTTAATTTGATGGTCTTGGGCATAACCAGCAGTTTTTTAACATTTTCTTGGGCCAAAAATGAAAATCGAGCTTTTTGTGGAGATAATGTAGCGCAAAATGTTCCGAATACAAATACAATTGCTCAATGCAGTGGTGATTTAGTATATCTTTCTAGAATTACGACGTAAGTGAGTAGCAATGAATCAATGCTTAGAATGAGTCTATTTTTTTTATATCTTCTTCTGCTTATCTATACAAGAGATACTTTAAATAAATTAGAGGCTAACTTTATCTCCAGAATGCCAACCTATGGCCAATTTTCAGTCTTATTCGAAAACCTTCCCCAAAGAATCCATATGAAAGCATAGTTAGAAGAGTGGCTCGAGGATTATGAAGTAAATTCGATTGTATTAGTGGGCTCATTTGATACTATTTCTTCTTTTCAAAAACTAATCGAAGCCGAAAATTGTAAAAAAGTACAATTAGCAAAGACAACTTTAAATGTATCTCGGAACAGTCAAATGTATTTGAAAATTATCAAATAAAGCGAGGAAACTGATAAAAGGATATAAAATTTATCATAAAATTTTATGTAGAGTTTGTAAAAATAAATTAGTCTTTATCACAACGATTAAATTCTTTTTTCAACTGCCATTATCACTCTGGACGCAGCAAAAGATGCTGAAAATATGATAAAAATACTCACTTTAGATCCAATAGCTCAGAACTATCCTGAGAACTGGAATATAAACTAGATATTAGAAATGAAAATAAGTGCAGCTCCTGAACCCCATTAAATTATATGGAAAAATACTGATACTTAAACAATACAAAAATTTGGGTATGAGATAATTTCATGGATACTATTAATAATAATCCTTTGTATCTTAGCATTGCTGTACTAATTGGTACGATCATCAATAAAATAATAATAAAACAAAAAGACAGATCAAAATCTCATCTCGCTCTGTAACTATTTGACAATTCTGGGAGCCATTTTTATTAATATTTTTTTACTTTTCTTCTTTTGTCATCAAATATCATGTATTCAAAGATATTTAACGAGAACTGCTCAATAGCTATCAATTCTAATGAAATATCTCTTTTCTTCATTCTTTGTCACTGGATTTATGACCTTAATTACCTAGATATTAACCAGAAATAACGTGTACAGCAGTCAATTTGGGATCGTTGAAACATAAAGCTTAATGATAATTTTTTACTGCTTTTTCCTTCCTTTTATATGGATGATAAACCCTTGGGCAATCATGAATAGATTCAAGCAAACATTTTATCGTAATGATCTTTTTCTTTCCCAGCAATAAGCAAATAATCTCATGTAAAATATTGAATTTCATATTGTTCGGCATTATGCCGATATTTTGAACTTGATTTGGCTGATTTCTTTTTATTCTTCCTTAATTCCAATTTCTACTATTTTCAGTGTCGTTGGTCTTAGCTACTATTATTGGGTCAATAAATGTAATTTGCTTTGGAGATCAAGTATTAAGCAGCATATTTCTGCCTTTTCACATCTCAAAATAATGGTCTTTTTGTAATTCTCCCTTGTTTTAAGACCAATTGGCTAAATCATTTTCGATTTTTGGATTAGAAATGGACCATCAACAGGATCTTATGTTTGTTTGGGGATATCATTATTTTACCTTTTTTTACCAAAAAAAAAAATATTTTAGCATTTACATTAATAAATTTTTCCTAGGCCTGACTGGTCTCTCAAAGATTTAAACTTAGGCTAAAATTATTTAGATGTGCACCCTATTTTAGGCAAAAAAATGAAAAGATAAATCATTTAAATATCAAAATCATTGCAGGAGAATTAATTATAAAAGTTTTTCTAACAGTATGTGTCGATTCACTAAAATCCATCAATTTTTGATCTCAGTTATCGTGTTCAAGTTTCATCAATTAAAGGCAAACTACAAGAGTGGAAACAGCAGTTTTTTCATAAAACCAATAAAGTCTTAAAGGATGAACTTATTGAAGAGCCACGAACGTCAATTTACTAATTATGAAATCTCTTCTTTTGATTCTACTTATTGAAATTTAAGTAATGATATCTAATATTTATGATATTATGAAATGTTAATAATGAATAAAATGAACAGATGATTGTTTGTCAAAATTACTTTCTGATACTGGGAAAGAAGTACAGAATTAGAATAATTCAAATTTGATATTTCATGTTGGATAAGTACTTGAAAGTTGCATAATTTTATTGCTGATTCTATATATATTGCATATAATGTATAGCTATCGCTACAAGAAAATACGAAATTAAGCATAGAAATACTTGTAGTAGTTTGCCAACGATAACCTGATACTGAATTTGCTCAATAACAACTAAAAATGCATTCAATAAATTAACAAAAGTACTTACAAAAATAATTGAGACCATTTCAAAAAAGCAGCAAAGTTCATTACTCAAATTAAATTGGATTAAGCAAAAATTGAATTCAATCGAGAGAAGAATATAATTAAATCTCTTTCTCTTAACACAGAAGCCTATTTTTTTCAGAAACAAAACTAATATGACCAAGCTCTTCAATGCATCCAAGAAGCCGAAGAGATAGAATTGATCAATTAAAGTAATCTAATAGAAGTAGCCAGAACCAAACTCAAAAAGAGTGTCATACTGAGTCATCTCGGAAAGTAATTATTTGCTGATCTAGAAATGAATAAGCAATTTCACTTGGAAAAATAGCCCTATAACTTTTAAAGAAAGAGAAAAAGAAGATAAAAGTTAATAGTGATTGTGAGTTGCACCAAAATCAATATAAATTTTACGAGCTTATTGTTGCTTCTTTTTATAATGTTGCTGCTGAACTAAGTCACCTGAGCGAAATTAACTAAGCACGTAGTGTATTTAGAGAGGGATTTACAATATCTAACAAAATTCTGGGACAAAAACATAAATTAACTCTGATGCTGCAATAAATATTAAAATAGCAAAGAAAGAGTATTTCAAAATAGAAATACAAGCTAAATTTAAATGGTAGTCAATCCGAAATAAAGCACAATAGTTTACGACCAAAGTAAGGTGAATTTAACTTAAATCATCATAATTTATGCTCTATTAGAAATAAAGAACAGCAACTAAAAAACATTTATTCCATAAAGAAGAAATCATTTTCTTTAGCTGTAAAAAATAAAAAATAAAAAACACATTTTCATTATTACCTTAAATCTCTTGAAAAATTGAAAAATTTTAATACAACTAAACAGATCACAACCCAACAATATCGAAATCATACTGATATTAGTTAGAACAGAAACAACATTTCCCAGATTAAGAAGCAATATACCAATTCTTGTGATTCTAAAGGTTTTCAATAAAAAATGTATAATTAACGAATAAAAGATATAATTCTTAATAATAAGGCTTCGAATAAAAATAATCCTTTTATTGAAGCGAATAAATCCCTTGATACTTATCATAGTGCTTCCCTGAATAAAACTGTTGAGTTGATTCCTTTATTTCCTAATAAATAACCTGAGAGCAATGTTATATCCGAAGCAGTTACGCAGGTAGAACAGGTAGAACAGCCAAAATAAAATTGCCAATTGATCTGATTAATATTATTATTTACAAATTAAAATATTTCTTAACCTGGGCAAATGATTGTTAAACAGGCTAAAGAAAAAATAATAACAATCCTTATGAATGAGGATAATTATATAAAAACGGCATATAAAATGCAAAATAATAAGCTTTAAATTGTCAATATTTATGGATCTAAGATTTATTGTAAAGGCAATTAATCATTATTTAATCTCAATGATTCAAAAAGTAATTTCATGGTCGAAACGAAATTTAGAAATATACTCCATGTAATCTTCCTATGAATACCCTGAACTTTTTACCATTTTTGTTTTATCGCTAATAACACTCGTATAGCATGTTTTTATTAAAAAGAGGCATCTATTTATTGTTTATTATTCCAATTTTTTGAGTGAGCATTCAGTCTTGAAGATAAGTCCAATCATAAACAACCTTTTGATTATATCCATTGATGTAAATGAATTTTATAACTTTCTCAATTGTTTATATGTATCAGGCATTTTTTTTTATAATTATGTCAGTTATGCCGGAAATCCCAGAGAATCGAGAATATAATCGCGCTCCTCATTGGCAATCACTTGCTGATGATTATTATGAAAATATTGCTCAACGCTCTTGCGACAATAGGATAAAATTTCAACTAGTTCCTTTCGAGAACAATTGAATCCTTGCAAGAGATCATCACTAATTTAATTTAGTGCTTAGCTTAGCCAGAGAAGATCCTCTTTATTGGTAGATTACAGTTTGGATTTTTCATTAAATCTGTCATTTACTGCCAAAATTTTCTGCCCAAGACTATAGTTGCCATCAACTAACATCTTACTAAACATATAGTAAGAAGTGGCATCGAGCGAATAAAAATCTTGCTTATATTCACTGTCAAATTAATTCGTATCAATAACTTATATTTCCCTGAGGTTGGCTAAACTTTGTAGCAGTCTACCAATTGTCTAAAGTTAATCATAAAGCTAGTGCGGTCTTGATTCTTTAAAGCTGTATTTAGAGTCAGATTTAAGAGGTTTAATAATAACTGTTCTCAAACTAAGGAACTCATGAGTAGTTATCGTTAATATAAATTTAGGAGGTTGTTTGCACATAAACAATTTTCTGAATCTATCCAAAAAGGAAAGGCGAATGAAGAAAAGCTGCTTTTCGCTCATATAAAAACATTTATAATTGCTAATTTAAATAATTAATACACTTTCTTTAGAGCCATCTTGAATTCCATGAGAAGTGTACGGACAGTATGGTGGATGGGAAAATGCAGTTGCAGATCTGAATCTTCCAATTGACCCTTGTTTCGCGAGATGGGTTTAGCTGATATTGAATGGGTTGTGTACTATCTTTAGGAATGGAGGCCATGCTGATTTATTCGATCGTTACAAAATTTTGCATCTTTTACTCTGAGTCTTGATTCATTAAAAAAATATAATTAAATTATCCCTAAATAGCATATTATTAAGAATAATTGTTGAAAGAAGCGCTTATCGTTTAATTAGAGTTATTTTAGACAGAAATTTCTTAAAGAATTTAATCAAGCAAAATCATTCATTAACTGTCTTTTTGATCTTCACAAAATTTTAGGCCTATTTGTTTTTCATTTTGGGATCTTGAAGATTAATGCCTTCAGCCATCATTTTTTGTATCTCGATATCCGTTGCTGGTGGAGTAGGTTTTTTTCCAATCATCATCTACATTACCGTAAAAGTACCATGTATTATACTACTTGATCAGGAAGTTCGGCTAGGAGTTCTCTTGCCAAAAGATCTGGATTCATCTTGACTTCATTAAAAGGGACAAACTGAACAATGTCTCGAGCTGCCTTTATGCCTTTGCTATTGTATAATCCATGATCTCCATCAAGAGCAGCCATATTTTCGAAGTCGGCATCTCCCACACCAACAATTATAATGGAAAGAGGTAAATTTGTATTTTTTACAAGGAGATCCACTGTTTCTTTCATATCATGAATTTATCCATCTGTGAGAATTAATAAAATTTGATAAGCACCTCCTCCTTCTTGATGAGATTACCCTGCAAGATCTATAAATTCTCTCAAGAGAGGAGCAAAATATGTTGGCCCTGACAAATGCACATTTTCTAAAGCTTTTTTGTATAAATTCATGAGGTCCTCTAAACCATCAGCTTAGATTTTATCATCAGAGCCACTAAGAGGAAAGCAGTGATTTACAGTATTAGATTATTGACCTTAAAAGTGAGTTTTTGCACCAAATCCAAAAGCAGGAATCTTCTTATCTGAATCATAATTTAATAAAATGTTGCCAATGGCCTGGATAGCAGTTTAATATTGATTTAATTTGTTTTTATGTATGTGATGAAGAGAAGATTTTTCACTTGGATCTCCATTTGATCCTGTAAAATCAATAGCTACTGATAGATTTAGCTGCAATCCTCCTTGAAGATATGTAAAAAATGTCGGCTTCTAGTAAATTTACATTTTTTACATAAATAGAATTGTAGGCATGGTTTTATTGGCATTAACCATTGGAATTTAGAAAGGAAGTTTAGCAGAGGATAATTAAGGCACTTTTACATAAACTTAACCAATAAATTTGTCTTAATTATTTCCCTAACCTTAATCCCAGCATTCTATTTTAAATTTATCCTCCTGATTATCTTATCTTATTAATTTTGCAAGGGAGATATCAATAAAACCCCAATCGGGATTATGATTGTTTTTAATTGTATCAGTTCTGGATGCTTCAATAAAAGTGTTATCTTGTCTTATTTTCATAAATTTAAGATAAGAATTGCTTCTATTCCACCACCATAAGCTAAACCAAGAGGCTGAACTAGGTATCTTTGCTCGCCATTTCATTCGAATATTATCTAAATCATTCAAATTATACGTTTTACACTGCTGCAAGGCTCTAATCTGATGATTAATTTTCCAGTATTATTTTTTCCCTTCTTCGATAGTTGGAGAATAGATGTTTGATGTTTAGCTCCAGCCAATGCCCCAATAGTAGTTTATATACTGCCTATAAAATCATCATTTTTAGAATTTATTTTATCATCTTCATCGTAAACCTAAAATTTTATCTCCTGTCTTGCCTAAAAAATATAATTAATCAAAAAAGATTTTTTAAAATTGGGATTGAGATTATTGGCGATAGTTTAAGTTCTACCCAAAAGAATCCAGGATTGATTAGAGCCCTTTTTTTTATTATTTTTGATAAAAACATTGACATAAGGATCGGATTTTGAGAAAAAATCCATATCAAGCAATCCTCTGGCCGATATAAAAATTTATAGTTGTGTAAATTATTCATTTGTTAGTTATATTTTGTTTTCGTTTTCCATATTGTAAGATATTTTATGATATCCCTTATTTATTATAAACTCAGAGGAAGAGTTAATTATTAATAAACGTTGTAACTGTACAATTCAGGAAATATAAATAAATTATGTTATTAAATGTACCAATATATTCTTTTTTGCATAGTTTAACCATAATAAACTGTGATTCTTATAAAATTAAAGCGAGAAGATAATCAGCAATTTGTCTTTATTTTATTTTATCCTGATTTTTGCCAATAATTAACAAATTTTAAAGATATATTTGCTTTCTTCTCTTATTTGTTGATTGATTTGTTCCTATATATTTTCTCCTTCGTTAACTGATAAACAAATCTATTATTAAGGATGCAAGAATAATGTGAAAGAACAAATACTGCTCCTATAAACAGAAACGGAAAATGACGAGGCTTGATTATACAGTGGATATACAAGATGAGGAGTTTGCAGCAATAAATGGATTAAAATATTTATGATCCTCGGGTTGAGTTACTAAATATAATAAAATACATAAATCTTAGTATTATTGTATCGTGATAACTATCCTGATAACCTTGGATGTGCTGCAAACTATTTTTAAATTATATTTTAAACTGTCTCACTATAAAAGAATAAATTAGAATTAACTTTAAATTAATATTACGTTTTTTATAAACTAAAAAATCTTTGATAAATATTTTCAGCCTCTCCATTCAATTTACTCTTAGAGACATCTTAGTTGTTAAAAGGCATGTAACAATCATCATAAAAGAAATTCTAGTAGTTTGCCAGGAAACAATAGTAATTTTGGGAGTGGAGAAAATTCAGATTGCAGACATTTATAAATTAAAACATGCCAATACAAGAATATGTTCAGAAAACCTTTTCGCTGAGCTCAAAGCTATCTTTAATCGTGACTCAAAACCTTCGTCATTTTTTCCAATTTGATTTAAGAAAGTTTGTTAAAAAATATTTGATAAACCATTAAGAAAAAGACAGCTACTATGAAAAAAGAGGTAATCCAGAACACATTTAATAAAGATTAAGTGATGAAACTATGTCTCATAACACCATCAATAGGAAAAATCCAAAAGATCTATAAAAAAGATTTAGAGAAAAAAATTCAATAGTTAAAAAGCAAGAGAACAAAAATAGGAGGTATTTATCCACTGGAATGATGGCAAAGAATAATTTTATTGAATAAAATATTGATAAAAATAACTATGTTAATTACCGATTTTTTTGTTCGGAACAGACTCTTTTTTAAAGGATTATCAATATTATCGATTGGAAATATCAGAATATTGTGGTTCAGTTCAAGAAACGATGAAAACTTAGAAACTGGAATTAATCTTTTTATTATATTATTTATTAGCTCCATTACTATGCTGCAAAAAAATATTCATTTCCATCTGAAAGATTGGAAAAAATAAGGAGCAGTCCATCTGAAATAGTTGGCCTCAACTTGTACAGTCTTTTTATTATTCCTGAAATATACAAAGGACCAATTTTATTTTTATTTCATAATTTTATTTAACTAAATGGAAAGCCGTCAGTTCTATCATTAGCTAGTTTCGACACCAGGCAATCCAATTTTCTCCACTATTCGATCTTTTCCTGAATTAGGCGTCCTTCACAACAATTCTAATGAACCTCAAGTATAGTAGTGTAATTATGTTAATTGGCCACATATCATTGGAAGAGAAGGTCCATTGGCCAGTCCAAGGCAAGGAGGAGACTCAAATCATCAAATTAAATATTCTTTTAGGAGGCCTCTGGGAAATAGTATTTCAACTATAGCTAATCCTGAGCTGAATCTTTAACAAAATATTGGTCAACTGAATCAATACAAAACTTGGTTAGCATAAAAGTAGAAAATAATTGGGATATATCAAGGCTTGCTGGCTGAAAAAGACATTCAAATTGCTCAAATTAGAGATATTTCTCACAAGATACTATCAAAATTTCAATAAAGCTACTCTCCTTCAGCTGAAAATGTTAATCACATCAATGGGTTGATCTAAATACATAATACCTCTATATACTCAGATAGAAATAAATATTCTGAGCTACCATATGTCAATTTAAATGAATGGAATCAACGATGGGTTTGCCAACAGCATAATATTCCATCTATTAATATCGGCAAAAAATAAACTAAAATACCTCTTCCTCAGCTTAATTCTTAGCGATATTTTCTGTCAGTTGGAGAGTTGAAATCGAAAATATAGCTTTTGTAAAAATAGAAGATAACTCTTACTGATAAAATTAAAGGCTTTGAGCAAAACACTGAAAGGTCAAATTCAACTATTTAAACCTATAAATGTGAAAATTAAAATTTGCAAATAAAGTTGAGAGAAGTTAATGATCTAAGATTACAAATTACTCAGATGCAAATTAAATTAAATGACAAGAAGAATGAGCTATTTTTTGCAGATCAAAGAATTACTACGCTCTAACAGCGGTTGAGTTATCTGGATACTAAAAAATCAAATGGAGATAATATCAATACTTCTTACCAGGATGATGGTTCTATTTAGAGATAAAACTGCGACCTTAAATAAACAATTATGAAGTTCACTGAACATATTGAAGAAATTGAGGTTGAAAAATAAAAGTATTCGCAATAGCTTATTCAAAAGGAATAGGAGAACTCCAATTTAATAACAGAATTAAATAAACTATATAATGATTGGTAATAGATTCATACAAAGAATGAATAATTTTCTCACCTCAAGGATAGCTAAAATATAGTGGATAGGCAAATCTATAATGACCTCTTGAGACTTTATGGCAAAAAATCAATGCAGGTTGTTATTTTGCTTTCAGAAGTGAATAGGCTAAATACTAAATGTAATGAAGATGATAGTCAGTTGAAGATAGCTGAAGAAAAAATTGCTAAGTTAAACAAATCATATCAATAGAATATCAAACAATTGAATATTGTTCAAGATTAATACAAACGTAAGTTCACTGTAATGGCTCATCAAAGTTAGCTCTAAGCCACCAATATATCCAAAATGAACAAGCAATTTGCAACTCAAATTGCAAATTATAACACACAAATTGAACAACTGAAGAAGCATTTATTTTCTTTAACTTCAATATAGAAACAACTAAATAATGAAAATGTAAAATTGAAAGAGGAAAGAAATCATTTGTTAAAAAAACTATCAGAAGAATAAAATCAGCGGCAAAATAATTAAAGAGTGATGAAAAGTAATCAGTAGATGATTTATCAGCTAAAATAAAAAGTTAATTCATTAAATCTGCAGCTTTCTGATACAACTACAAATCTAAAAATGACTTAAAGTCACATTGAAAAGTACCAAGCAAGTTCTCCAAATAAATTGAGGAAGGTTCAAGATTTTGAGGCTTAAGAGTATATTAAGCGTTTAATTAGAGATTGTGATGTATTAAAAGCACATAATTAATAGTTAAAAATGAACATGGATAATTATGAAAATATCATGAAGGAACACCGCTATTATAAAAACTAGTATTAAAAGATGATGATAGTTTTGAAATAATTTGAACCCGCCTCTCCAAGCAGAAAAATATAACTTACTGATTCTCGTTACTATTCTCAAATGGAGGATCTAACTAAGTCTCATTACTAACAAGCCAAAACGGCTTTGAGAGAAGCCGAGAAAGATATTAAACAATCTAATCCTGAATAGCAAATGCGTTCATTATAAAATTCCAGAATTAAGTTGTAACAAGTGACAGAATAGCTGTAATAAGTAAAAAGAGTGAACATATCAACTAATTTGAGATATTCTCCTTTTAATCTCGTGGATCAACGATTACAGATTGCTAAGGAAAAGGAATCAATACTTAATGCCTCTAGAAGGAAAGGTGAAGAAGTTCGGGTTACTAAAACCAATCTTCATGTTGTTACTCGCTCGACTTCTTGCGCTAAAGGTAATGATGTTTTGTCGCAATCAATTAATAACCTAAAGGAGCAAAATAAAAATTTATTGGAACAGCTCAATCAAAAAGATGAATACTTGAATCAAATTAAAGAATTACTAGTCTAAGAGGAAAATTCTCTTAAGAGTATGACTCAACAGTTTAATTAGGTCGCTGCACAGTTGACCGAGGCTCATCATTAAATTGAAATCTTGAAGAGTGAAATTGCTAAAGTTCCTGAATTGCAAGAGTATATTCAAAGAGATTTGAGAAATATTTAGATTATCAATCGTTACGAAAATTAAATTAAAGAGATTGGGGCTCATCTGGAAGCTGCTGAAAGGTATATTCTACATTTGGAAGAGAAACATGGAAGATAATTTGCTGAATAATCTGAATGTACAAATATTATGATATAGAGTTTAAATTGCATGCCAATAATGAATAGTTGAATATTGATGCGAGTGAACATGGAAATAAAACTATAATATATGGGACATCTATATGATAAAATATAGAATTGATCAATATCACACTATAATTTATGTAAAATTATCGATCACTTGTTAAAACAATTCAACATTTCCAGAGAATATAGATTAAAAATATTAATATCGCATTAAGTTGGCTATATGATAATATTAAAAGTCATCAATATTAGTTTATTTAAAAGATCTCTATTTATCTTTCAATCCTTTTGTATAGTTTGGTGATCAACATACTGTCATAAATTAAAAATAATTAATCAATATTAACATCAATTACCTGGAATATCTTATAATAATACATGAATAGATTACTCAACAAGTGCACAAAGCTCTCAGCAATCATCTTCAAAAGATCTCCAATTTATTCAACTCCTTTCTATTTTAGCGAAAAATCATTTATCGACTTCTAAACACTTAGAACTACCTTCGACAAACATAAAGATATGTTTGCATTTAATACTTTGATCAAATAATCCAACAATCCTTTGGACAGTATCAACTACTTTAAAATTTATAAAATGCTTGAAGAGGCAGAGGCCGATATAAAACACTATGAGGACTTTTACCTTCAGCTAGATTTGAGTGTGCCTAAAAAATCTGATAACATTCGCATGCTCCTTGCTAAAATTAAAGCCAGAATCGCTCAAAAACTCTAGAAAAATAATGATCTCTACAATAGTATAAGACAACTGTAATTAGCGTTAGCTGTACTGTAATAAAGCTTAGTGCCTCCAGTTCTCCTGTACTATCAGTTATATCGATATTACGGATACATAAATTTCAAAATGGGAAATGCAAAAGATGCTTAGGAAGCACTAAAGGAATCTGTTGATATGATCGAAAGATATCTCCAACATAGTGATGATCAGGTAACAAGTAATGAAAATTCAAAAAGCCAAGCTCGGGCTTACAATGCTTTAGCGCAGCTGGATGGTGAAAACGAGGAATGGTTAAAAAAAGCTAACACTTGCTGGTCAGAATATGATGGAAACAAATTCGAGCAATAAGACTATGCTGATACAATCGCTTTAAATCTTAAAAAATAATACAAATTAAACAAGTAAAAGGGATAAGGTTATCTGCAATTCAATTTGTATCAATTCACAAATTAAAAGCTGAAACAAAAATTATTAAAGGTTAAATAAGATTTAAAGAACGTTAATTCATGATCATGTCAATCTGTTATTTTTAATATTTTATCATCAAATTTAACTTATATTTTTAGTGTTTTTCAATTCGAGAAAACGTGGATGACAATCAAGAAGGAGAAGATGACTATATAATTGTGAAATAGACTGCTGTCGATACTAATTTAATTATGTATCCATATACCCTCAATTTTATTAGAAAAGTATCAATAAAAGATTGGCTGTCAGGTATTTAACTTTATAGGGTAACTATCTCAGAAGAAACAAAAAAGATTGACCAAACTAAAGAGGCTTTATGATAGATATCAAGGTTATAGTATCTTTAAAGAACAATTAAATTTACTTACGAGTTACAATGTGATTATCATTTTCTAAATCTTAGAGGCTATGTCTATAATTGATTAATTAATTAAATTTAATTAAATGGCTTCGAGCATCCTCTTTAAAACTAAGGCTAGCTCTCTTGCTAAAGTTGCCGCCTTACCAGTTTTTCGCCATCCTGCTGATTTACTCAACGAATACACTCTTCCCTATGACTTACAAAGAAAGCAAATTGAGGGTGAAGCATCATTAGAAGAGGGGCAGTACGTCTCGTAGAGTCACTTTAATCTTGCTAAACTAGTGGCTGGCGTACGAAAATAGTTTCGATCTAAATCTGATGCTAAGAGTCGAGATGAACTCGCAAATCAATAGTATCAAGCTTGGAACACATATCTAACTTAATCTCTTAGCTTGCCAGAGGTAGATATTGATACATTTAGGTAAAACTCAATTAAAAACAAAAACAGCAGATATATGAAGCGATGCTAACAGCAAAATAAAGAAACTAGTAGCGATTGGCATTGAGTCGCTTTATTAAATTTGGCTATGAGTATTCTCAGGCTTTTAAAGTAGACCTGCCATTGAATCCAGTTATCATTATGAAGATGGTGCACCCCTACTTTGGATATCTCAACTTAATTCCTAACTAATCAAAATATAAATATACTCCTGATCAACTGTTTAATCTGATTTAATAGTTTAGCGTAGCTAGTATGATCCGCGAGGCTGGGTGTACACTTCACTCAACGGAAATGGTCAGCTTCATCTTCTGGAAAATATTATCAGGCAGTTCAGGCAGGATTTCTTTCTAAAAATTCTTATAAATTTTGAAGGTGTTTAAATTTCGTAACTTAACTGAATAAAATCCGTTCAATACTTTTCGTTACAGTTTGAGATTATGTTAACTGCTTCCTGAAGAAAAGATGTTGCGTTTCGATGTCTTTCGGCAAATCTCAATCGACCACAATTTATGATAGCATTTAAATCCTTTATTCATATTTAGATGATATGATTTGATAGTTGTAAACAGTTTTTAAATAGTTTGAGAAATGTTTCAAATATACTATCAATAAATATTTCCCTGTTTCTATTCAAGACATTATTAGTAAGATTACGCCAATTTTCAATAAAATTTATTATGAGCAGTTTTGGACAGAGTCATTTGTTATAGCAATTAAATAAAAATTCACTGAGATATCGTTTAGTCACAGAGAACTCATAAATTTGATCATAATTAAAAAGAAAATATTATTAACAATACTTTAAAATTGCATACGCTTCAATACTTAAAAAATGGAGTCATTTGGATATTAGTGATATTTTTAAAAAAGCTCATTCCTTCTATTAATCTTGTTAAATATGCCAAAATCTTTGTTTTTTTTATATTTTTTATCGAGCATTGTTATTAATTATAATAATCGAATGCTGTGCTTGGAAAGTATGCGATTTTTATCCAAGGTCGAAGGCCTCTTCGATCGCCTAAACCCTCCAGTACACAGGAATCAATACAGGAAATGAATCTTCGAATAATAATCGATTAAAACTTTATTTTTCCTCCTCTAAAAGGAATCACTAAATAAAATCAGACATTATGGGGCAAACAATCATTTCCACCTATATAACTATCTCCCTATCTCAAAACCTATACTATTGAGTTCAATATGTTTAGAGATGAAACAAATATTGGAAAGGGCAATTCAGTTATTACTTATAATGAAAACAAAAAAGGTACTTCAAAATACATTCAGATTGCATTGATACTCTTGATACTGAAAATCAAATTACAGGTAAATTTTATTTTGAGGTGAATTGGATCAATAAAGCATAAATTGGAAAATATCTTACCTATTAAAAGTATTGCTAATCAAAATAAAAAAGCAAAGCTGAAGGAGGCAAACAAGCTGCTTTAGTAATAATGCCAAGTAAGAAAAAATATGTCCAGGAAGCTTCAGACGATGATTGTGGAGGATTTTGTTGTTGCTTTGCAGTTCGCAAAAGTAAACCAGTAATAAAACCTCCTCAGTAAATTTAGCAAATACGTCCAATATAAAAATTAGTTAAATTGGAGGAAATTAAATTAAATGTACCACCACAAGGATTGAATACTTTTTAAAGATTTAAAAACATACCATATATTTACTTCGAAGAGGAGTTGCAATAAGGCAGAAAGGGTCTATCTATGTAAGAGCCAAGGCATCTCATATACTACAGCAAATCGTTTGTAAAAGGAAGATGAATGAATGGTGATTTAACTTATTGTTAGTTATGAATTTTAATTAAAATTAATGAAATTATTTAAAGTAAAACAAACAAATGTAGTTAATTTTTTGAGATATTCTTGTGATTTGAACTTGATCATTATTTTATTAATAGATATGACAGATCGTTATTAAAGTGGTCAAAATAGTCGCCCAAAATCTGCTCTCAATTTTAGGTACTCTCAGCATCAAAATATGAGGCTTAATGATAATGAATCTCTCAATACTATTCATAGTGATATCCACAAAACATTTTGCAGCGAAAATAAATTATTCAAATAAATAAAACATTTAACTTCAAAAGGAAACAATCGTAACCAAAATCGTATTAATCGCCTTTGCGTTCAATTCAGTATCTGTCCAAATCCTAACAGGCAAAAGAAAATCTCTGATAAAGTGGATGTAGAATTTATTGCAAAAAAATTTGTGAAGAATAAAAGTAGATAAAAACAAAAGCAATAAGAAAGAGAATTTTTGAGAAAATCAGTTGGAGCCATTTCAAGGAGATATATGCGCTAAGAACCAGAATAATTTTTTAAATTCGATAGATAGGCCCTGAGGGCAATGGAATAAAAAGATAAACAGGGCAGGGAAAAGAGCAAGAGAAAAGACCATCCATACTTGCTACTTTATGAAAAGTTACAAGCCGAAGTGATAGATAATCTCAATAACAAAAACACTCTTGAACTGGGAGAGGCAGCGTCCTATCCCTCTCTTCAGGAGCCCGACGAATGGTAAAAGCAGCACAAGCACATCAAATAAATTTCGGGATTAATGCGAACCATTCGGACATAAAGTATAAAGCGTCGATAAAGAAATATTTACAGCTAAAATATGGATAACTTTTATATTACTTGATGATATTATAATCGTTAAATTTATGTTAGCACAGCTAAACAAAAGTTCCAAAAAAGTGAGTAGACTAAAAAAATATAATAGCAAGAATAAAGGGAGCGGCTTTTAATTTCTTCTCAGATCCTTGGAAAGAGATAAGGAAAACCAAGTACCAAATATGCTCACTGCACATCCTGCGCAACTTACTCATTCGTTATTTATCAATCCCATGATGACTGCACCTGTTCATTCCTTCACTCTTAATAATCAATACTCAACTAATAATACTGATCACTTTATTATGTAAAATGTGAAGATTTTGGACCGATCAGATGCAAGTATATCTGACCAAAATAAGTCAATCTTTTCAAAGAAATAAGTTAAAAAAAGAAATAACAGCATTAAACATCGAGATGAATCACAATTTGAAAGAAGGTATAGCAATAAGCTTAATAGTAGCAAAAGTAAAATTTACAATAAAAATTAAGTGGACTAATTTTTTTACAAGATGAAACAGTATCTGACCCTAACAGATGAATTTATTAGTGAAGCCAAATAATGTAAATCAAAAAAAAAGGCCAAGTTAATAGCACAATAACTAATATCGCTTATAACTAACTTGGAAACATAATAATACTACAAGCAAAATAATTCTATTAAAACCACATCATTCAATGCATAAGGAATTGATAATTTGAGCAAAGGATAAGCCTAGTATATGAAAATAATTAATCATCTAGAGGGAGAAAAGGATAAATTAAACAATCTCATTTCTCAGCATGAAATGGCCAATATTAAAATGTATATTAAATTGAATGAGGACTAATCAGAAGAAATATAACAGTGTAAAAAGCAGCTCGCTTTTCTATTTGAAAAATATAAAAAATTATAAGGATTTATTGGCAATGACAAAAAAAGAATAATTTAGATGGTTAAGTAAAAATAAAAACTCTCCAAGCACTGCCAAGAATTGACAGACCAAAACAGCTAAATGCTTCTTTTGATATAAAAATATCAAGATGCTCTTTCCAAGCAAAATGATTTTAAAAAATAATCAACTATTTAATCAGTTAATAGCTCGGCGGATAAAAGCATAAATTATATTGACCCATCCAAAATTAGGGGATAATTCAAGGGGCCAGTTGGCAATAATAATTCTGTTTTTTCAAAAGGAGAGTTAAAAATCTAATCTCTCAATATCTCTTAAAATTAGCGGAATAATTCTTTTAAAAATGTGCTTGATTCCTCAATTGCTACAAAAAATACGACGAGAATAGTCAGAAATAACGAGGGTAAAATGGGTATAAATTTAAATGCTCTTTTATAAAACATGACACAGTGCAGTATCACCAAACTGAAAGAAGATCCAAAAAAATGGGGCAATTTATTTTTAGAATGCAAGCAAATCTTAGTGAAAATGAAGAATGCCATAGAAGAGCAAAATCAAGAGTTATAGATCTGTATTAAAAATATATAAGATTATAAAGACAAAGAATTGAAGAAAGATCAGCTGATTAAAAATTTGTAAATGAAAATAGCTTCTGCAAATGAAAGATTGATAGAAAAACAAAATTAGAAATGTATGGTAAAATAGAAAAATAGCATAATTATTCAAAATAAAGCTGGAAAAAAAGTAAGTGAGAATGGTGGCAAATAAATAGTCAATAAGGAGAGAGAAAAAATAATAGTTGAGAAGAGCACCATCAAAAATACTGTTGATTAGTATAGAATCATAGCTATGCAAGCTTTAGCTCTAGAAGAAATGCTAAATAATGGTAAAATTAAATGATTTTTTATTAAAATTTGCCCTATCACATTATTCAGTAAGCTCAATTATTGATAAAATTAAAATTAATTCATAAAGTTTAAGGATAAATAGGAATAATAAGTAATTTGAAAATAAATTTGCTCTTCTCTTTTAGCTAAATCATCAAATTTTACTAATAATTGTTAATAATACATTATTTATTAATGACTCATATTCTTTTTAATCATTTTCCTATAATAATTTGTCTTCAATTAAAGTCTATAAGCTATATCAAAGAGTAATTGACCTCAAGAGACTATTTTGAAAGTGAAACTCTATTACTGTATTTTTAAATTACGATTTAATTTTGAAATATTATAATTTATATTGGCATTTCTACATGAACAACTGTTTATCAATGAAAACTCTCAAACTATCTGGTTACCACCTATGTACAAAACTGGATACTGATTCTCTTCATACAACAATATCCTCAAAATCACTGGGGATGACTTAAAGCCGAATCAGATCTGATGCAAATTTCTTAGAATTAGAAGTGGAAAATATTGTTCAATAATACAACAATAGTCCGTTTTTCCGACTTAAATTTACCTATTTTCTATAAAAATAAAAGAAGCATTTCAGAAATTCTTTATTTTAAGAAGATAACTCAATGTTCTATGGCAATTAAAGAACAGTGACTTATTATTAAAAAATGAAAAAGGAGAAAAAGGCTGATTTAAAAAAGCTACGCCAAGTAGTTTAGGCGTTAGGAATAGATCTGACTGTCGCTTGAATGATTAAATTTTGTTTAATCTATTAAAATTCTTCTTTGAAATAAATATATTTAAATTGAAAATTGAAGCAAAAGAAAAAAGAAATATGATTGCTTTCTTGTTAAATCAGAGATATTGATTAAAATAAATCTAAAACCCTAAAAATATAAATTACGTATGAAATTTACTTCATAGGATATCTTAAAATACCGTTACTGAAGATCAATTAAATTCCTTTTTCAGAAGATCTCTATGATTACCAAAAGTTAATTTTGAAAGTATTTATACATGATAAGTACATCTATCCAATAATTTATATTTATTTTACAAATTTTGGTATGGAATTTTATGATTATAAATGGTTGATAAAATTGTATTCTATATATATGACAATTTTAAAAAATACTAAAATTGTAATTTAAATTTATTAAAAGAATAGTTCTCAAAGTTTGATAGACTTTAGTGGCTCCTTCTGTTTTTATTTATCTTATATACAACCATTATATATATTTACAATTGTTATTTTTAATTCTATCAAATTCACATTTTATCAAATTGGTGATATATTTTCCAAGCTGATAATAAAATACATTTTATAATAAGTTCATTTTTAACAATCATGCGAATTCATTTATGAGATGATACAACATTTTTTGAAGCATCTTCTTTCTTAATGCATTTTTTATGTTTTGGGTAATAAGGAATTAATTATTTCAATGAGTTTACTTGATCGCTTTCTTGATACAAAAATTCCATAGAGCTGCGTAAGCTTGGTTGGAGTATGCTTTTATCCTTTTCAAAAAGCCACATTACAATTCCCCAGCAGATAGCTGCCAAAAGATAATAACCGTAGCCTTTTTAAATAAAATCGAGTTTGAAAGTTTGGAATTTCCCTAATTATTTGTAGAAGAAAGAAAGTAATCCTACAACAATTCTACTCAACAAATAAAGAACAATTTGATGATTAACTCCTGTTTTCTTTCCAAAAATAATAGCTCCAAAAAGAAAACCCGATAAAAGATGATTTATAGAATGAATTTTAGTGAAGTGATTGAGTAGTTTATAGCCTAATTTGTAGAATAACACGAACAAACCTAAATTTTTGCCGTGTTAGATTGCCATAGATAAAATATTCTTTAAGAGAGATGGAAGTTGGTGAATTGAAATATCTCTGAAAAGTAAAGCCATCACGAGAGTGTGGACGAAGCGAACTTTGCTTCCGTATTATAACCCATTTCTGAGGCCTTTGAGAAGAGCATTAATTTATTATTGGAGTTGGGGCATTTGAGAGTTCTATATAACGATGATGATGTCACACCGTTTTTAAAAGGAAATAAAGCATAAAGTATTTGATATTTATGAATAGCGATAATAATTGACGGTAAGAAATGATAAAAATAAAATGGTTCTACGATTGGATGATATATCATTTCTTAATCAATTTAATCAATTATTAAAAGATGATTGGTAATTAAAGGGCGTCATTTAGGTAGTCTAATTAATTCTTGAAAAAATATCAATTTATATTTTAATTTCAGTTATTTTTAGGGGATTAGGATTAGGATTAGGATTAGGATAAGAATAAAAATATATAATTAATCTTAACTGATATTTTAATAGGAAGTTATTTCTTCTTTCGCATTAATTTTTTAGATCTTAAAATGATAAATTGAAATAACTCACTGTGAATTGATATACACAAATGAGAATGAGAATAAATAATTTGGTCAGCTACGCTGTGATCACAATGTGCTATCCTTTACTGTATTATTCTTGGGTGACTCATATAAAAAACAGCTGGGTATAAATCGCATATAGCAGATTTAAAATGATATTGTTCACAATCATATGGATATCCTGTTTCCAGAAAAGGGTAGATATGATTCCAAATTCAATTCGCTTTAGCTAGATGATGAGTTTAAAGACTCGAGAATCCTCAAGGGATGCCTTTCTTGATTTACATACTGATAAGCGGATTGTACAATATAAATTAAATAAATAAACAATAATTCATTGCTTTTATTATGAGATTTTTGTTTTTAATTCTTCGATTATGAATTTTAAAAATTAATTCAATGAATAGTCCTAATATTATATTTTATATTCATCAATAAAAGAGTTTGATAGAATGATATACATTTTACTCATCAATTAATTATCGATCAAATACCTCAAACAAAATCACAAAATTTAAGATTTTTCCTTAAATTTGTCAAATCAAAATTATAATAATATTTATACTCATGTTGTTGTTTAAGGTATTACTCCCTTTCTTGCAAACAAGAAAAATAATAATAATTTGATAAAATATGTATTTGAAGATAATGAATAAACCTTCAGAATCAATACATTCTTGTTTTTAATCAAACCGTATACAGAAAAAGCTATATAATTCTGTTTTATATTTTAAACTTTAGAAATTACCCAATATTAAAGAGATGAATGCTGACCAAAGTTAAAGTCCAGTTGCCAACTTCATTCAAAAAAGCTTTTAAATCTTAGAAAAAAGGTAGTACGAGTCCATCATTCACTGGATGACCAATGGACGCGAGTTTGCTATCAAAGAGATTGATGAGTTTCAAGCTCAAATTCTCCCTAAATTTTTTAGACATCGAAATATCAATAGTTTCATAAGGCAGTTAAACATGTATGGATTTCATAAATCTCGTAAAGACCCCAGCAAGAATATTTTTAGTCATCCCTTCTTTCTAAGAGGGCAACCATAAATTCTTCACTTAGTAAAGCGGAAAATTAAAATTGACTAAAAAGGTGATGACGATGAAATTAAAATTGTGATGAATTCTCCTCTATGCAAAAATGCGATAAGTGAAAATATTTAATCTCAATAAATACTATCTAAATATTCATTGACTTCAGCCGCAAAACTTAAAGACAATAAACCTTAAAAAATAGAAAAAGATGTCGTTCCAACTAAAACATAAACTGGAAGTATTGGTAGCCTAGCCTTTATGTCATTAAAATCATTTGGTTTGGCTATCTAAATAAGTCCTTTCAAAGGATTAATGGAAAAAAGTTGTGTGATGGATAGTAATCCGTAAATGTACCTTAAAATGCGGGAAAATGCCAGCGTATGTCAAGGAGAAGAGATACAACAACGGGATGATGATATAGTTAGTATAGCTGATGAGATTGAAGAATAAAGGCGAGTATTTAAAAACAGAAAGAGCGGAGTATGCATTTTACAGACATGTAATTTGCTATAAGATTTTGAATTCCAATGAATACATCAATCATGATATTTAATGAGCTATGTATTTTACTGCTGCGATAAAATAAACAACTATTTAAGATTATCATTGACGAAATCAAAGATTCAGATTAATTTACTAGTTTTTTATTTCTAGCACTATAATAATGAATAGTTATACGATATGAGACAGGATTTAAGTTTTATCCTTTTCAAAATTGATTGATGTTTTATATAAGAGATATATTCGTAATTCTGACAATAATTAATAAATCAAACTCATCTTTTTAAGTTTGTCGCCTCGCAAACAACAACAACTCGAGTAATTGTCTAAGTGATTACTAAAATGGGGGGAAATGTGGTTGTATCATACTTGTTATAAATATAAATTTCATTTGTCAGTAACATAACTTATTTCAACAACAAATGAACAATCCCCTGAAGTAAAGTTTTCAAGATGAGCATGGATTTAGTTCCGCCTCTTTAAGTAATTGCGGATTTGAACTATGCTATAAGGCTAAATTACCTCGATAGCTTTATGGTATACGACCTTCTGGCAAAAAATCGTGTCTCTATGATTCAATTATACTGGGGCTTAACAATATCAAATAGGTATATCAGATGATAGAGGAATCGGGCAAAGCTATGAATTGGAGATTAACTCAAATCATAATTTGTGATGGTTTTGACACATGTTCAAAGGCCAGTTGGGAAACTGTGAAAAAAACTTACAGTGAAATCAAAAATAGACTGAAGGTATACGAATTTAAAACAATTTTCATTGCCTATAACGTCACTCTTTAATAATATCACAAAATGGTCTTTTTAAGTGATTTAGATCCAGCAAATGTATGGATATATCCATCGTCGTTTTATCATAATTAATATGATGAGCTAAACCTTGGTAAATTAATGAAAAGAATAAGAAAAGATATTGGCCTACTCTTCAAACAAAATTTAGAAAGCAGAATGTTTCTACCAAAAATAGAAATTTAAGAAGTCAATTAAAATCCTTACGGAATTGCTGAAAAAAAATTTAGTTACGGAGTGTTATTTAACATCAGCGGTCGTACTGAATTGGGAGGAGAAATATGGAACAGTATATGCAATAACTATAACAATTTTATTCGATATTTGGGAGATAGAGATATCGTAGGAGGCATTATATATACAGAAGAGCCTCGATACTTTAGTGATGGATAATTTATTCTTCAAAAAAAAAAAAAGTCAATTGTTGATACAAAAAAACAGGAACAATTCCCCTTAGTTCTGCCTCCTCCTCCTCATTCTTCTTCTTCTTCTCATCCTCATCCTCATCCTCATCCTCATCCTCATCCTTCTCCTCCTCTTCCGCTCCCTAAACCCACCATTTATATTCAGCCCGTCGCCGTTCCTGTCGTTCCTGTACTAAAACCATTTCCAATAAACCCATCTCATCAAGACTCAATGCAGACATAACTTTTATCTGACATATAAGGTCGGTGGTATTCAATGAATGAAAATAGAAGTCGATCATCAAAATGTTGTTTAGTCTTGATAATTTTGCTAACAATAGCTTTTGTTGGAGGAATGGCATTTCTTGTGATTTTATGACTATTAATTTAAAGACTATTAATTAAAAGACTGTTAATTTAAAAATAATATTAATTAAAATTATGTAGTTTATGGATTTATCGATAATGGATCATTGCTGTTTGCATTCGGGCTTTTCTTAAGTTTTTGTCTCCTTTTTAGCCTTTCCGTCTTTTCCTTTAGATTTGGATTTGGACTTTGACTTTGAATCTTTTTTGTGAGACTTCTTTTTATGTCCCTCTTCCTCTTATTCGCTGTCTTATTCTTCTCCTTCTTAACCGTCAATATCTTCATCCCCTTAATGCTCAATACCCAAATAATATTCCAAGCTATAGGGAAGTACTTCATCAACCAAAACTCCTCCAACTTCAAAGTCTTGCTCTAATTCTTCTCTTAATTTCATCTCTTCCTCAGAGGCTTCAAGGGGATTGGGATTAGCATTTGATACATCAATTGAGGCGAAGAAATTGAAAAATGATTTTGCTTTAACTGTCTTCGTTACCACCCTTTGTTGTCCTGTTTTTTTGTTTTTTTGTTTCTTCTTGACTTCTTTCAGGGTAAGATTTTTACTGACCCATTAAATAGGAGAGGATTAGGATTTGACAGGGGCATTGTTTTGAAGATAAAACTTTTTGGTAAGTTCTTTATTTTTGATAATTTAGTTTTCGCGAATGCCAAAGATAATAGTGAAGTTGTCAGTTCCTTCTTCGTCCACCACATGAATATTTTCAATTGCTTTGAGTAAAGGTTCATCATCCTTGCCAATAGTTTCCTTAATTATGCCTGATCCATTGAGCACCTTGCTCCAATAACCATCTATTCTTCTTGGTTAAAGGTGTTCGTTGACTTGTTTGGTTTCTTCCTCAGTCAAATATTTGTTGAGTTCCTTGAGCTCACCTTCATTGATGCCTTTTTTTCCAGAAACGAGATCAGAAACCTATGTGTTGTGAAAATTACACTGTTGAGGACAGGTTCATCAAGCTTGAGGTATTTCTTTTCAACCTATCTGATGGCTGCCTGCATGTCTTCTTAAATCTTCTTGATGTGCTTGTATCTTTTGTAAATAGCAATTGCCTTGACTTTTTCAGGTAAAGGCAGTTCTTTGATGGTCTTTTAGACTTCCTTGAGAGTAACTTCTCCTTGTTTCTGCATAAAAGATGAACTACCAAGAAATCGAACATTTCAACAAATTAATATAATATGCAAATTGCCTTCAAAAGCAAATAACACATATTTTTTATATTTGAAAGTTCACCTGTTTCAATCAATGCAAGTCTTGCTATTGATAGAAATTGTCTAAAAATGAATAATCATTAGTTTTAAATGAAAATAAATTTAAAATGGATTTGAATGAAAGAAAAATATAATCAATGCTAGTTTAGTGTTTATTCCATGTAAACGTTGTATCTTAATTTTCTACTTCCTCTTTCCTCGCGCATATTTCTCTCAATGGAAAGGCAACTGTCACCTTCTGACAGTTCATCTCTGTTCTTTTTAGTTTAAGCCTGTTAGTTTACAGCTTTTAATGGCTTTTCATTATTGAGTGTTCCTTTCCCAACATTTATCTTTACGTTGATATTTTCAAACACCTTTTGTTTTGGGATTTATTTTTTTATAAAAATTGCATCAGCTTTTTGCTATAGTTGTTCAGACATTCGATAATTTCGAACAGGTTCCTATTTTAAATTTTTGTCTTTAGAGTTTACTCTCAATTTTGAAGCTTTATTTACAGGGGAGAAAGGATTATTGCATCTTGTTTGTTGTATCCTTTGAGTTTTTTCCGGGAGATAGATTGATTAAGGTTGATATGATTAAACTCTTTGATGAGTAGGTCTCTAAGGTCTTGGCTATAATTTAATGATAAGGGTTTAGCCCTTTTGATGTGACATTATTGGATTTTGGCTGGTGGGAATAAAACTAATCATTTTGGGTTGAGAAGGATTATTCTTGCGAACAGTGATCATTTTTTGATCTGCATCGTTAGCTTGATAATTTTTTAGATCTTTTTACTTTGATGAAACTATTATTGTATTGTTGGCATAAGCAGCTACATTTAGTGGTCTAAAAGCACTCTCGTTTTATCCATTAGCGGCAAGCTGGCTTACCTTTAAAGAATTTCGTGGTGTATTATTTGTTGTCTTCTTATATTCTATTGAGTTCCTCGGAGAATTCGGAATAGTAGTGGTGTTTCGTTCTATTGAATTTCTTGGCGATTTTTTCATTTTTAGTCGGCATATCTTATCTTTATAAGCCTGCTCAGCTTATTCCTCACTGTTATGAGAATATAATTTCGGTGTCATTTGATTGTTTGGTGCTACTTTTTGGATTTGATTCTGAATCATTTTATGATTACTCTCATCATTGCCTCAAGTTGGTGCTTAAGAAACTAGTTTTCTCTTCTGAGATTTTGAATTGTAGCCGATTAGGATGAAGGTGATGATATTTGAGCGTAGGGTATACCTGGTGGGTAAGTTTGAATTTTTGGAGATTGAAAGAATTGTGCCATTTCTATAATTTCAATAAATGAATATACATTTTGTTCTTTCTTTTAAAATATTTATATCACACAATCTTGTCTGTTCAATTTTATTTTGAATTTTGGATTTATTAAAAGAAACAACATTTTGTGGTGTTAGTAAGTAAAATTATCTAAAATTCATTTAAAACATTAGAGCTAATTCTATTTTTAAGCATGGGCTATGACAATTTTGATTGTTACTATTCGAATGTAAAACATGTTATAATTGCATCTAAATATTTGAGCTTACTTATATAATGAATGCTTTCTAAACAGTGTCATACATAGTTATCTGCAATTATAATTGCAATATATTTATCACTGATGTCCAGCCTTGTAATTGTATATTAATCCAGAATCGACTAGGACGCTATAAAGCAACATAATAATCGCAATTTCGAGTTCATTTCTATCTTAGAAACATACCTTATGATCTCAATGTAAAACCAGATGCTTTTATATAAAATATTTTTAAACAAATCGCCGCATTCTGTCAAGTGGCCATCATACAGATTTGTAGTTCCATCAAGAGTCAAGTTGATATCTCAGTGGCATTGATAAATGATCATATTGCTTGCCAATTCATAGAGAGTACAAAAAAAATATGCCTATCTGGATAAAATGGTAACCTGTTAGAAATTGAACCTCGAATAAGTGATGCTTTTCGGAGGTAACTTTAAATTTAAACAGCTATTATCTTAACTGGAAGAATAAAATCAGGAAAAGGAGTGAGGGAGAAGAGAGTAGAGACATCAAAAGACCATCTAGAGATTCTTAGGAGTTTAACGATTACAGGAAAAAATATCGCACAAACAATAATGAAGACTATAAGAGAAGATAAATGGAAAATTGTTTGCGTACAAAATATCTGTGGATCTTCAGTATTCCCCTCGAATTTAAATAACGCTAGATTTGTGCCATTCTTTCATAGCAAAATATAAGCATTAAAAATTATAGCTGGAGGAGCCGATAGGATATGTAATTTTTAGAAGTGGAACTGTATTAGCCGCAACCAGTAAAATAAATATAAAATCTTGACATTAAAATTGATAAATATCCATTGCTCGTAATGTCTCGACCTCAGTAGCTGCCAATACACCAAGTTTTAATGGATTACGAAGTGGAGCTAAACTTTGATAAAGAAATTGACTAATTTGAGCTCATAAGTTTTGTGACTGCAGCTTAAGGAGTGCTTTGCATGATTAAAGATTAATTTTATGGCGCGAGAAAGTATGTGGTGGTTTTTAACACTATACTAAAGGCCAGCAGATTGGCAGAACAAGCTTAAAAGCGATTCAAATACTGCCATATTACTAAACCTCGCTACATTGTGCGTTTAGGCCGCCTATAAAAAAGTTTTACTTTTACTCAAACCATTTAGCATTTGCAAATGTACAGAGAGTAGTATGAAGTTCGAAAAGAAATTAACTGACTGAATTGATTGAGTTTATCATTATTGGATATTTCAGTGCGATTGATGATCGAATAATGTTAATTTGGTAAAATTTACAAAAGATGAGATTAAGTGAAGTATATAAACATATCAATTTTTCACTTGACTCGCTAATTTTTATACAACCACATGCTTTCGGGATTTTGTCATGCGTTTTGACATGGGTCCCAAACTTAGTTAGGCCACAAAACTTTTAAAATACTCGTAAAACTCATCGAAGCGATTAACTTGGCAACCACTTTCCAGCATCTATCTGCTTAATAAAGAAATCTGATTGATTGCTTATCGTCTCAGAAAGGATTGAGCTGCTATTATGGCTTCATTTTGATATTTGTTGTAAATTGGTATAAATTAGGCATATTCCTCTGTTAGTTTTTTAAATTATATGGAAATTTTACAAGATTATAGCACCCCAAAGACTATATGCAATGATCTCTTGTTAAAATTATGAGTTCTTTTGAATGCGGTCCAAAGTTGCTTGACCAGTTACCCATCAACACTCTTTTCGATGTTGTTTTCATCAAGGGTGATATATTTTTTGATGGTTGTGATGAGATGTTTCTGGAAATTATGGAAGATAGATTTTTGTCTTCCCATTGTGGTTGTTTCAGGCTGAGGGAATGATTCTAGCTGATATTCTAATGTTTCAGTTTTAGAGTGTTCCTTGACCATTGAAATTTAGAGAATTTAGTTTTGGTGGTGAATAAACACCTATTCATTTAAAAATTGACCAATTGGATCACGATTGTTTGAGATAATAAGCTTTGGTTGGTCCTGTGAACAGGGCTATTACTTTTACAAGAAAATATCAATGCAATCAGATATTTGACTCATCGTTGATAATCTTCAATTATTATAAAAATTAAGGGTTGCTACTCAGCTTAAATAACTTTTAAACAAGCTCAACTATTTTCAGCTTGTCTACAGATCGACTGAAGAATACTTTTGATTCCATTACTTTGCTTTCATAATTAAAAAAACATTTGCCGAACTATTTCTTGCCATCTACTCATCAGAATTCCTATTTTTATATGTACAAATTACTCCATTCTTGCAGAATAACAAAGGCATAGCTCGTTGTACAATTTTTATTAAACATAACCATTTTTTTTTCATTTTTTAAAATATTTAAAAGGGTCATCCGATTTTTTTTTTCTAAAAGCTAATTATATCAGTTTGTAAAAAAATAAAGAGTTATGGTCATTGCTCAGTCTCTATGTTTTGTAGATGCTGACAATAGAGTTAAAATAGCTCAATTTATTCCATTTTTTACATAAAACTTTAAAATGGAGGTTTTCACTAAGATTCAGATTCTCATTGTCCAATCTCTGTAAAGGGAGGTAAAAGATTGATTGAATAATAAGTTATATGGATGAATCTGCAATATACTTGCCAAGGGTATTTTGGTATCTCGAAAAAATGATGAGCGACTATTTAAGCAAGGCGTAAAATTTAAAGGATTTATATAAAAAGGTATTTGGTTGATTGATGAAAGATAATAACTTAATGAATAAATTGCAATTTTGTGGACAAGCTTAAATTTTGAGATATTTCATCATTAAACTTTTAAAGTTAATGTTAACACTTTTAATGCAATATGATATAGAATAATTGTGCTGAGTTTTTATTGCTTTAAACCATTTCAACCATTCACAAGATAAATTTTCTTATCATTACAGAAGTCTATGCTATAAATTTATCTTGCATTTAGTGGTTATAACATCAGAATGTAGCCTTCAACTGAATAAAAGCAACACTACTTGCGATAACAAATTCTTTAATCTAATTTTGATCCAGAAGAGTTTGTGAACTTCTTAAGGAACGACCTTCAAATGAATTAGCTGGACGTCGAGCATCTGAGCATGAAAGTTTTGTAAGAAATTGTCCTTAAATTTAAGCAATACAAATACTATAAAAATTAGCCTTAACAGCATTCAGCCATATTTGTTCCTCCTATCAAGAAACCCAAAGTGTATTATGTATCTCATAAATTATTCAGGATAAAAAAGAAGGAGTTTATGATTATGAGTTTTAGTAAATTTGCCCATGCATTCACGCAGACAGCTTTGACAAGGATTTAGAAGTACTAATTCCAACCTTTGAAGTCAAACAAAAGGAAAGTGCATTTTTTTCTTTGGGAAACAAGACATAAATATGGTACAATATCAAGACTAATTTAACACAACATCCCGTGAAGAGATTACAATAGCATTTTGATTGGTTGTCTTGCACAGTGGTCAGACTATTTGCTCTTCAAGCTGTACTTTTTTTTATATGGAGATACCTTAGCTGATACCCGTTTCTAAATAGTACGAAGGTAACACTGAGAAGAGAAGAAAATAATTATAAAGCTACATGCAAATTTTGGCATCACGAGAAGAACTAAAGAAGTCTAATTTATTCTTTGAATTCCTGACTGTGTCTGCAGAAAAAATGTAAAAACTCAAGAAAAGTTGTGACTCTATGGGCTTTGCAAAAGGTGTTCAAAGCATTAAAAATGAATCAGGAAATGTTGTAGTTTCGATAACTAATAAGTTACGTGATTATGTGCAAAACAGCAACATATATAACCGTAAAATTCATCCAATTCACGAATCAATCACTGCAAGCATCGAGAAAGTGACCTAAATTTTAAATACAGCTTTCCTGTAGCTGAACAAAATTGTGGACTGGTTTGCTGAGATGCATGAATATTACAATGAACTAACAAATAAATTTCCAGATGAAAAGATCAACTAGCAAAACTAAGTTTTAATTAACATTAACAATCTCTTTAACGTTCTTTCTAATAACATATGCACAACGTCCAAGATCATGCATACAAACTTAAGTTAATTTTATAAAATTTCTCTAAATTACGATAAAAGTATTTCGAAGTTATATCGAAATCTTGTCTAAACTGAGAGGGAATATGTAAATGCAAAGATTCATTTGACCAGAAAAAAATAGAGATTGTATCCTGATGTTTGCAAGTGGGAAGTAGATTAAAAATTGCTTTAGAATCGCAGGCTCAATAAATAGGAAGCATTTTCACTGATGCTGCCAAAATAAAGTCAGCAAGAGCAAGACCAAAGATTGTGGCTCGGTTATCTCCACACCAATTATAGGTATGACTGTTATTACTTAGAAATTAATTCCATAAATACATAAAATTCTAAGTCAAACGATATGTACACATTTTTTGCAGTTTTACCTCAGACATTTTATTGAGTAATAAAACCTATGTTGAGTAGTTAACCAAATTCATCGAAGAATCAAAAAAGGTTGTGACATCTTGATGCATTATATTTTAGAGTTCATGTCAATTTTAATATTTTAGTCCTTAACGATAGGCCATAATTTATAAATTATAAATAATTATAATGGGAAATAATAGCTTGTCTCCGCATGACTACGATATTGCCATTAAATTTGATATGCAAGATTGGGTAAAAGAAGCTGTTTACCCTAAATATTAATTGTGGAAGCATAAGCAAACTCTTGAGTAAGTGTAAGTTTACTCTCTGTCAGAAGTTCCATCAATTGCAGATATGAATATCTATTAATTCAGATCTAAAACTTCAGACATCGTCAAGATTTATAAGATCAACTTAGACGAAGATAATAGCGTATGCACCACATGCCATCCACAACTTTTAGTCTAACATATTCCCTTTAGACTCTATAATGTCAATTATTTGAATATAAATGAAGCACTTACAGTGTTGTGCGCAGTTCTAAGAGCCTATCATCTCATGAATGACTTCTGTGGGACTGCGTAACCAAACTAATAGCTGATTGGATTTAATCAACAAGGAAAGCCTAAAATTTGGCTCAATAAATAATTTAATTTAAATAATCTGCCAACGGCAAACTCCTTAAATTAATCTGCTGTTGAATCAGATAAATATATTAAAAACTCTATTCCAAGGATTATAAAGAAGATATATGAAATGGTTGAGCAAAGAAGTGCCTTTAAATTGCTTCCACTTTTTATCCGACCGCTATTTTTCAGAAATTGTAAAAGCTACAAGTCTGCCTTAGGTTTTTTATAATAGTATTCGCTAAAAAATAATATTAATTTGAATCAAAGTCTTGGAATAGACCGCTTGATATAAGGGAATGATCGTGAGAAAAGAAAGATGAGTCGATATTAAGTTTATTAAGTTCCTCCACCTGTTAGGTATATTCAAAATGCTATTCTTTTTAATACTAAAGGATTTTAATCAAGATAAAGAGATTAGCTCAAGAGAATTGCCAGTTAGTCTCATCTCAAAAGAAAATCTATCAGTTATGTGCCTTATCAGGCCAGCATAGACCAAAAATATGTAAATTATCCTGCTCATAACATATAGACTTATAAAATAATTGTGCCTCAAAAAAGTCAAATCCCCAAGATTAATTTTATTCAAAATAATTAGGTTTGCAAAACATTCATTGAGCCCAGCCCGAGGAATTCATTTAATAAAAATTATTCATCTTGGCCAAGCTTTATTCCCCTTATTTTAAGTGATGAAAAGAACGTTATTTCAGGAAAATAAACATCGGCGTAAATGTCAATGAAATAGTCAAATTTGTCTTAAAAGCAGTAAAAAATATAAAATATAAATTTTGAACCTATTAAAGAGAGCAATATTGCTGTTGCATAACACAGTACTCCTTCATAATAATCCTAGTAACAATCACCTCGATTTTGTAATAGTGATAGCGAAGAAAAAGGTATTGATAGTGATTAATAAAAAGATGTTAATAGCTAATTTATCGACAGCAAAAATAAAGAGGGATAGGAATAAGATTAAAACTAAGATCTTATAGGAGCTTCTCCTTATTTCAACATTTCTCCATCTTTGACTAACAACTGTGAAAAGTTTCATCAGTTTATATCATATACTCCTAGCGAAGAGAAGATACCCACGGAAAAACAAATACCGAGCGACCACTTAGTCACATTCAAAAAAGTATAATTTCGTTAAGATTTTATTGAAGCCTAAGAAGAGATTCCTTCTTCATAAAACTCATGCAAAAGACAATGGATTGAGATTCCTCCTCACCCTGAATTCACATCGGTTGAGTCCAGATTAGAAGTAGTCAGAAAATAAAGTATAGTGATACAATAAGAAGATTTGAAGAAGTAAATATACAAGATGCATGACAAATCAATTGAAAGATATATTCGCTACAAATACAACCTCAATCAATAAGAACAGAGTCAAGATAGTCAAGTTGAAAGGTAGCAATAATAGTAGGATGTTATTGACATCAACTATCTTTAAAAAAAATTGGATAGTAACAATATTTCCAGTCGTCTCTATCAGTAAATCAATAACTCATAGGATGATGAATACATAAATAAGCTGGACGAAGAACTGCAGAATTTTACGATAAAAAAAGCCAATTAAACTGCAAAAAGATCAGTTAATTTTATTGAATAGTAAAAGTAGTAACCTATTACGCATCGAATTAATAGAATAAAAAGCTGCAATATGGATGATTTTGCAAAAAAGTATGAAAAATATGCTCTTAAAAAAACAATAAATAAATCACACGAATCCAGCAAATGGGAATACTCTACAGGCGAAGGCCTGTATCAAAACAAAAGCAGCAGACAAATTATATAAAATTAAAGTGATAAAAAGATGAACACTCTGAATGGAGACAACTTGCTTAGTGATCGATGCAAAAAGAAAACCTATCTGAAATTAATATCTGAGAGCCGCAAAAAGTCTCGAGGAATAAGCTATGAGTAGCTGAGGACATTACTTTGGAAATGATTATAAATTCGATTTAATTGAATTGCTATTAATCTTATTTATAAGTGAATTCATTAGGTGCAGTTAAATGTTCGATTTATTTTGTATTTAAACAATTGCAATTATAAAGCATCACCCTTCAATAAAATAATAGCAATGACCGATCATATTTTAGAGATGGTTACCGACTCTAGTCCATAGATCATTCAAAAGTATGTAAAAAATCAGCTTACTGACGACCCAGCAAGCTTGGAGAGAATCTATAATTAATTGCTTTCGTATCACAACAAGCCCATCATAAAAGCAAATAAAATAACGCGTTCTTCATCAACAAAATGCGTTCCTAATCGATTCTCAGGTTCATCAAATAGATTTGATTCACTTTCCTACATTAAAAGGACATAAGCATTGCTTCGGACCTTAAAAGATAAAGGCTTTAAATCCATAAACGGGAAGGAGTAAGAAGGAAACGAAATATTCACAAATAAAAAAGATCGATTAGTAAAGCCACTCATAGTAAATTCCAAAATATTTACATCTGAGCCAGTTATGATTGACAAAATGATTAAGCGATACACTCTAAACTCACATTTCTATAACGACCGCATCGAAGATGTTAAGCTTGATCTCTAAAATTCAATTGATAAAGATATGAAGGAGTTTATTGATCGCAGAAATGCAGTTCTATAGTCCCTCAAAAATCATTAAAATACACAAACGGCTAAAAACCCTAAGTTTGCATGGGTGCCCTCCAAAGTCAATTCGGCATCAAAACATCGAATTGCTTATGAGCAGCAGCCCAAAACCGAAAGGCGGTGGCAAAGTATAAAGAAATAGGTATGCTCCTCGCAAAAGATTATGGACAAATGTTTTTGGCAGATAAAAAAGAAGCTGTTTAAATAGGTTCCGCAGACTAATGAATTTAATTTTATTATGATGAGATAAGATTCATAAGATCAAGAGGTAAACCTGGCAGAAGTGGTAATAAATGCTGATAACATTATTGAAAAACTGGCTCATGAGCAATATGAAAGATATACTCATACCTACATGAAAATGATGACAGACAAAACTGAAAGGGGTCTCAAATGCAAGATGAATACCTACTAAAAAGATCTTTTGAGGGATGAGAAAAAAATGAGAAATATTATTGATTTTTCCAAAAAATGATGTCTCTCCTTATATTATCTTAGGATTAACACTCTAACTATATTATCGGGGTCTGATACTTTTGTGAATTATCGAATATAATAATCAAACCAAATTCCATTATCGAAAAATTATGCCGACTCATTATCCTCGACCTTCGACACAATGCAGACAATCACGTTAAATTTTGGCAAAGCACTCTAACACTGTCAGTTATGATTCTTTCCTTTTTGTTGATAACATCACAAACAATAAAATCATCTTGAAAGATGCAAGGAAGGAGTACTAACAAAAGCACGCTCGCCCTTCAGTCAAAAACTAAGAGCGACAACAGCAAAAATAGCTATAAAACCTTAACGAATGCATTTCCACTTTAAAGGCAACAAAATTATTTCAAATGGACTCTCTTCGCAATAAAATATTCAAGTCCGCTCATCACAGTCATAATGTGAGCACTCTCATTCAAGATGAAGTATCTTTGCAAGCTCAAAAACGAGGTCTACGCCAGTAAATAGAGATGTCAATTACTGATTTAAGTGTCAAATAACTGAGAGAGTGCATTCAAAATCCTAATCGTCGAATCAACCAACAAATCATTGGATTGCAATCTTTTTCAGGAAGTAAGCTAACCAAATCATAATTTTTGCATTTGATTAAAAAAATAGGGAAGGTTCAACCAGTGGCGCATTCTCATGAGGAGAAAGGGATTGAATGTGTAACCATCAATGATGAAGACGTGGAATTTCCTGGGTAAAAATAAATCAAGGAGCTAGGAGACGACTATCTCAAAAATACTATGAAAAAAAATACTACTTATCTGATTCAGCCAAAGTACGAAAAGGATCTCTATGAAAAATTGTATAGAGCTTGCTCTCGCTATAAAGTTAAACGATGTTCTGTCTTCCATGCTAATTCTGGTTATAGACAAGTAGAAAAAATGGACCAAAAGGAAGAGGGAGTATTTAAACCAGTAAAACTAGGATCAGGCCTCAGTGAATTGTAAAAAAAAGTAAACGTGAGAAACTTAGCAGAGGACAATTACACCTCCGAACAAAAATAGATTCTGTTCGCTGTGGAAAATAATTTATTCTTCGATGTCGAAGCTTTATTGATGAATAAGACCTTGATTCATACTCGAAATCGCAAGGGCAATAATCTTTTGCACCTCGCAGCTAAAAGCAGAAATTTATAGTTATTTTCATTCTTGCTGAAAAAAGCAGGGCCTCAAGACTTGGCAGCAAAGAATAATGTAATTTCTGATTAACTCAGCTGGGAAAGACTCCTTTGGATTTGGCCAAATTGTATGGAGTCAGCGATATCGTCTAATTCTGCGAAAACTATTCTCCTTATTCTTGAAATGGAAGCATTAAAATGAACGATCTTAATATAGTTGATTGACGTTCAGTTCGTGCTACCATTATTTTTGTTTGTTTTTTGTTTTATAATGCCAATTATTTAAAGTGTATTTCTTGTAATCATTTATTTCATGTTCAAAATTGCTCCTTCTCCGTAGCAAAATGTTTCTGAATGGCCCAGTCACAGAATTCATTAAAAAGAATGTAGCCGCCATGATCTTTATCAATTTCCTTAAAAACAGCTGTAGGATTATCAACTACTATCCCCCATCTTTCCAGAGTATGACCAATTGCTTTGAATTATGCCGGAGATACTCTGCGATCGTTGTTTTTGTCAATAGCTTCGAAAGCAAGCCAATAATCGTAGTATTGTATCAAATAAAGCAATAGATATTTGAACTCAGCTTTTGAAATATAGTCATCGCCATGTGGATTGGTTGATTTGAGTTTATTCTTAGCAGCATTAAAAGCTCGTATTAAGACTGGTTTGGTTTCAAATAAAATTGGGAGTTTTAAAATGTCAATCATTCCTTTATCCACTTCTGCCAGGCTAAGGTATCCATTGCCATTAACATCGAAGGAACTCCAAATATGACTGATGCGAGCTTTATCCTCAGGACTGTTTGTGTGAGGTATCTTAGCTCTCAGCTCCTCTGAAACATTGTGTTGGCTTTGTTTCATTTTATACAATTAACAAGATATATCTATTTGAGGAATATATCAAAATAAATATAGGTATTTCTTAAAAATGATTTATTCCATTTTTGTTTTGCAAAATGTTTCCTAATTGCCAATTTGTATGAACTGCCAAATCACCGACAAAATGAAAATGAAAACAATAAATGATGGGGGATGATGGGGGATGATGGAAGAAATAATTAAAGCAAAAATAATTTGATTAAGATTTAAGTTGAGAGATAATAATAAACATGATATTGTTTTTAGAGCACTGATTTCATAATACTAATTCATTTTAAATTCGTTTTTCTTTTTGTAGATTTTGTTCTCCTTTACAAAGAAATTCCGCAGATTTATTTTGATTTTTATGCTTATTTAATTCATAATAGAGAAACATAGCTTATTTCTAATATTGTTAAGTCGCAGGTGATGGTCAGGATCATCTAAAACTATACCCTTTATTAAATTATTGGAGAGGGTGCCTACGGTAAGGTGTATCGGGCAGTCAACAAAAATGACAACAAGGAGTACGCAGTCAAAGTCATTGAGGTGCGTCGGTTCAAAGAGAACAAAAAATTGGAGGAGTGCACAGTCAATTAAATTAACATTCTAACCAACATTGAGAAGCACGAGCACATCATTAAGTACATTGACATGCTTAAAACGCCGAACAACTTCTACTTCGTGTACTAATATTGCAACGGCGGCACATTAGAGGGATTGCTCAGGAAATAAAGAGCATTGCCTTAAAAACAAGCGCTTCTCATATTCAAGCAACTCATCGATGCTTTTCAGGTACTTAACAAGTACAATATTATGCACAGAGATCTCAAGCCTGATAATATATTCTTTAGTTACGGTGTCGTCAAATTAGGTGATTTTGGATTTTGCAAGAGTTTGGAAAAGGCCAATATGACCAAGACTATGCTGGGCTCTCCAATTTATATGGCTCCTGAGATCCTCAGGGGATAAATATATAGCACAAAGGCTGATATTTGGTCTTTAGGAGTCGTCCTCTATGAAGTGCTTTATGGCTTTTGCCCTTTTTAATCAAACACCATTCCAAAACTCTTAGAAGTACTCAAAGAGACATAATTGGAATTTTCCAACAAGTAGCAAGTTAGTGAATAAACAAAGAGGCTTCTTCGAAGATTATTAACAAAAGATTCGACTAAACGTATCGAATGGATGTAACTTCTTAAAATAAACATCACTAACGAGGGGAAACTCGTTGGAAATAGACAAGAACGCTTATCTTTAGTCGAAGAAGATGGGAACAGCATGTAAAATTAAAAATTAGTCGAATCAAAGCTAACCAAAGAGTATGATGATCCTCCGAACAAAAAGTCACAAAATATACAAAGTACTCAAAGTTATTCTCCCCCAAGCACATAGTAAGTGTGCCTTAATTTAGCCACTCGGAGCAGAATTTAACTAATAGTGCAAACCATACTCAACCAGCATCTTTTCTCAAGAAAAAAAGCAATGGTGAGGGTATGACTGCCACAACACCCTCCTACACCACCGGAAATTCTCGCAGAAACTCCAGCCAAAACGAGGCGTAATTTGGCAACCAAAATATTAAAAGGCAGATTATTAAGGAGCACGGCGATGCCACCAAAGGTTTTCACATTGCAGCTGATCTTGCTAAGTCAAACGATGCTAACAGTGTGCTATTTGCATTTCTAATATTGAAGAGAGCCGAACAAAGATTGGTTGCAATCAGGGATGAGGTGAACAATGTTCCATAGTTTAGGGAACTGGTAATTTGTTTCAACTCTTAGCTCAAGGAAATCAGTGCAGAACTAGCGAAGTACAATATCAATGAAAATATTCAAAACTGGAAAGCTTTGGTGAAGACAACAGGCGAGTTTCACCGCAATTTCCGTGCGTTTTACATGATGGTAGTGTTCCTGTCTGGCTAAATTCCAAGAGATGATCTTTCTCATGTAGAAATGCAGATGGAGGTACGCAACAAACTGTATTGATTTCATTCAAGATAATTCATCAATATTCTCACTTCAGAGAATGATATTACTGGAATGCGATTTATATGAGATTAAAGATGATATCAAGTTGAGCAATTCATTCATAGTCAGATTCGATTTGGGCTTTTACTTCTCCCAGTTAATTGTGCAACTAGTCGATGTTTGAGTTCTTGGTGATGATTCTGTTCAAAATTTTAATGGAATCGCCTAACTCCTTGCGTTTTACTACCAAAAAATATTTTGAATCCTCTTCAAGATGATCCTTCTTCGAGCCAGT
>Ga0302268_1000176_pt1 | contig 40443 bp, 20 predicted proteins | sample III_Bog_E2_1_FD_194554 | JGI IMG/M metagenome (GOLD analysis project Ga0302268, IMG submission 194554) | Peat permafrost microbial communities from Stordalen Mire near Abisko, Sweden - III_Bog_E2_1 | ecosystem: Environmental > Terrestrial > Soil > Wetlands > Peat | place: Sweden: Abisko... | reverse complement strand
GATTAAATTATATAACAATTTCGATTGTACTTTATTGTTCCTCACTTCAAATAAACTGAAAAAATATTCTTAAGCTTTATCTTAAATTAAAAGATGTCTTTCTATAATATTAATTTGGATCTAATTTAATGAAAAATGTTATTATGTTCACGATGAGTCTAAAAAATAGCTTTTTATTCAGTACTTGTATAAATACTAATAATGTTCTTACTATTAATCAAATAGTGCTCTTTTACTAATAAAATTGATGTGAGTTAGATGGTATATATATATTTTGTATTCCGATGGGCCCTCAACCATCCAAATAAACGGATCGTTCTCCAGTTAATCTAACTTTCTATCAATGTCGGGATTTACTGAGTGAAATTTCATAGCTTTTTTAGTATTTCAAGCCTTAGCTAGAAACAATAGATACGAACTTATGCTCGATTTGAAGATCGATCATTCTTCCTTTAAATACTTACAGAAAGATTGGAAAAAATCAAATATAAAGGGAACTGTTAAAGCGTATTCACCAAAATCAGCTAATGATAATGCTGCCGAAGCCATATTAATGGACATGGAACAAATATATAAAATATGTGTGCTCTTGAGGCATTTTCGTAAAGAACATAGTATTATTCTCTTTAAGTAGCAAACGATACTCCAACTCCCACTCCTAATAAACTTGAGGAGTCATAGTAAAATCAATGTTGTATCTGCTGTGAGAGAAAAACTGCTACAGTACTTCCATGTAGTGTAAATTTAAGCATATAAAGCATTCATTTTGTGCTAACTGCACTTCACAATACATCATAGAACAGTAGTAGCGCAAATGTCCTTTATGTCGGATGGAATTTACAGGCAACAAGGAAGCAGTCAAAAAAACCTTCTACGAAATTATTGAATAATAAAAATTAGTTTATGATGAAGCACGAGCCATAATTTTGGATCACTTAAAAAAATACAATTCTAAGATTGTTGAACATCTCAAACGGCAGATTGTTTTGATTACTGACAATCACGAGTGAGTCAATCTATACAATTAACTGATATTTCGCACTTTATAATAATCATTCCCTGCATAATTTGATCGGACTACTATGCCCTTAATATTTACGATGCTTATTAATTAATTTATGTTGAAGAAAAACATATGTCGCAAATTGGGTTTGACAATAATAACCAGAAATAAGTAAAAACAAAAGTAAATTATTAAATCATTATTATCTGGAAATGAGTTTGTTGTATTTCTTAGGATATATTTTATATTTTATATATGCCTTCGCGTCTATCTCCACCATTTTCGCTGTTCGCAAATGGCACGAAACCTATCCTTACAAAACAGCTCTCCCCATATTTTACTAGCCTTATTTCATCTGCCATTTTATTTTTTGAGCTGTTTACTCATCATCATTCTTCTTTTATTTATACAAACTTAAAGGTAAATCAATTGTGCCAAGTTCTAAACATTCTACTCCAACACATTTCCAAATTCTCAAAGGAACAAAATCACCAATTTTTGATATTTTTACGGCAAATTTCACTCCCCCATTTGCTTCAGCCGTCAGCAAATCCTGATAACTGATAGGAATCGTTCTAATGGCTCTTTATTCTTTTTCATTGCTTATATTTTTGAAAGGCAAGCTTAAAGCAGGTCTTTATATGAGCTAAAGTTGTAAGAGTGTTTATACTTTAAGCGCTGGATTCATAGCAATGGAGAGGTGAGTAATCTTAATAATTGTCGGTCCACATCCAAAACCTCCTGGTGGATTTACAAAACTGGTTTAATGTGTGAAATGAAGAGAATTTTAATGAGATTTCGCTTTATAAAATGTCTTTGCATGAAATCTTTCTGGTTGTAGTAATTCTACTGGGGTAGTATTTTGACCATCTTGAATTTGGTTTTCCATAATTGAGTTATGACTTAATTTGTAAAAATTAATTTTTTCTGTTTTGGTGAACGATTGTTTTGAGTTGCGTCTAATTATAATTGAATCTGTCTTTTCTTGGCAAACAGAAATATGCTCAGAAGGTTGAGATACATAAACCTTTCTTTCTGGTTTTTATCTTTTAATGACAGAATTATTCAATTATTTTCTATCTTTTTGAGAAGATCTCCATTTTCTTCGTGATGCTCTAAAAGACTCAGCAAAATTGCCTCCTGAGTTTGATTTTTTATAGACCAATTCCATCGAATTCATAATAATCTTATCTCTCTTTGGGTTAATTATCTTATTGACAAGAAGATGGTTCGTCACTCGAAAATTATATTATTCTGGAATATGTGGTAACATTTTAGACTGCTCGTATCTCCGACATTATTTACTCAGCCGATATTTGGGAGTGGGTGCAGCGGAAGTTTTTTCCCCGAAATATTTTAAATATTATTGTTTCTTCGAAGTTTCCATTGATTATATAATTCTATTTATATTAAGAACAATGAAGGTTCAATAAAATAGGATTAACTTTTCAACTCGATAAAAATATAATTTTAATCTTTAATTTTAAAATCACGTCCTCGGAGAAATATAAATTAATTTTTAAATGATTTTTGTCGACAGGATGAATATTGATGAGTTTATTGATTTGACCTTCATTCTTTGATATTAAATGGGGAGGAAGTCATTATGATTCACTAGTTTATAAATAATTAACATTTCATTTCAAATCACTGCCTTTTTACACTTTAAGGACGATGAATTTGGCTGTAGTTCATAATTATTCATTAAACATCTTAATTATTCATTTATAAAGTCGTACCGCGTTTTTTAATAATTTGAATGTTCGTTTTATAATCTTCAACATCCAACTTACCTTCTCGAAGTAAATTAAAACTTGCAATTCATAAACCCCGCGAATCAATGATTAATTTCTAATATTTTTGAACCCTAAATATATTTGCTTCATTCCCTGCTCAGTAGAGTTTAATTCCTACTTATAGGCTTTATAATAATAATAAATCCAATACATTTAAATGATATAATTTTATCTTAGACTTAAAGAAAAATCATACCATCTGTTTATAAATGATTTATTGGTGAAATAAAAAAAAAATGAGAATTAAGTATTGACCTAATTTCTTTACTTTTGTATGATGGAAGTATATTTTCAATTCCAACATGGCAATTCTATTATTTTTAATTGAGACTATCAAAATTATCATCCTAACTAAAAATACCGATATTCATATTTTTCCATTAATAATGTTAATTATTCCTCTCATATAAAGAAGCGTTATTGCTTAAATTTAAAATAATTTTGAAAACAATTTTATTGGAAGGATGGTTTCTACTTTAGTATGCGCTTATCAGCCTTATCTGACAAACATTCTATTCCATTCATTATCGAGTATTTAAATTTACAACAAATAATCAAATACCTTTTATTAATAATAAAATACTCAAACCTTTGATTTTACTGTTTTAGATCTCCAGAAGATTGTTTAAGCCATATGAGATTTATTTTAAATCAATTTGATTTTTGTTATTTGCATTGGAAGAATAAACCAGTAAAATCGACCCAACAATAACTGCAAAAAGCAGGATCTATACCTAACATCCACTTTGCTCATTGCTTATTATTTTCTCAATCTTTTAATTTATGACATCCACAAATGCAATTTTTTTCATCAGCATGATCATCGTTAACTCAAAAAATAAAAATAATAAAAAATGAGTTCAAATCCTTTTCTCTATAGTGATATTGATTTGTCAATATGTGAATTAAAGTTTTGAGTAAAATTGACCTTCAAGACTGGGGCAAACTGCAAAATCGATAATCATGTCCGATAAAAATTAATTCTCGACCATCCCTAAATTGGTTGTGGGTTAAAGCCTGAATCAAGTAGCTCTGACAGTTTATAGGTGATTTAAATAGGAATTAATTAATATTATTCTATGATGAGTGTATGCTCCTTTTAGCTTTCCTAAATTTTCAGTTCCATTAAATAGGACAACTGCAAATTTACGAATTTTTAAACGAGTTTTCTGAATGATTTCAATAAACCTAGCATAAAATATAATTTTCAAGAAAATCCATACAAAAATAAATAATTAAAATGATAAGAAAAATGCTTAAATAAGTTAAAAAATCATATCGAAAGGCATATTCCGGAATAGGAACATTTGTTGTTGATCGAAAATGAGGAGATAACATTTTTTGATAGGTTCTTAAATCGTTTTTTGATTTTTTTGATAGATGATATAAATCATAGTCATCATTGCTTAGTTCATATAATATTTATTTACTTCTTCCATCAATTTTTTTAAATGTTCCAAGAACAAACCATAGTCAAGCCTTATATGATGCCTCCAAATCTATGCATTAAACCTATCATCTCCTCGAAAATAGAAGTATTTTACGATGGAAAAACTTATAAAAATTTATAAGCTAATCTCTACGAGGAATACATCCATTTGGAATCAAAAGTAAACAATTTATCACTCAGAATGAGAAGACAACGTCGCATTTTAGAATCACACTTGAATTTGATCTTATCTTCTAGTTCCTATCTGGAAAAAAATCAGAAAATAGAAAATAGAATATAAATTATAACTGTTCTATCAAGCTCTAAAAAAATTAAAAATGTTTGGAGCTGAGGCATTTTGATGTCGACACTGATTTGACTATTTGGCAATCACATCTTGCTGCCAAACTGAACCAAAGAGGTTTTCATTAGCTCTTTCATCCTGTTAAATAACTTGGAAGAGGTAACTTTGCATCCGTTTATTTGGCAGTCAATGTTTAGGATAACAAGGAATATGCCATCAAGGCTTTCAGTAAGGAGGCTACCTATGCGGAGAGTCACGGGAAAGAGGGCTTGATCAATGAGATCGCCATAATGCGTAAACTTGCCCATAAAAATCTAATGAAATTGATTGGAGTTTATTAATCTCAAAACTCAGTCTATGTTTGTGTAGAACTGCTAGCAGGAGGACAGCTTTATGACAAAATAAAAGCGAGATATAAATTTACTTCTCTTGAAATCAGGGCAGTAATGAGAAATTTACTTAATGGTTTAGAATATCTTCATTCTCTAGGCATTATGCATAGAGATTTAAAACCTGAAAATATCCTTTTCAGAAACAAAGAGGGTAAAGAAAGTCTAGAATGTGTTATTGCTGATTTTGGATTATCAGAAAGCACTGCTAATTAGAAATTCATGTTTTCTAGATGTGGAACTCCTGGTTATGTAGCTCCTTAAATCGCCAATCTTAAAGAATCTGAGACTAAGTATACGACAGCCTGTGACTTGTTTAGCTTAGGAGTCATCTTACATTTACTTATTCTAAACAAGTCTCCCTTCCCAGGCAAAACTTACAATGAAGTACTGGAACAAAATCGAGCCTGCAAGTTTAATTTTTCTGCTTTTGAATACCAGCAACTTCCATTAACATGTATCTTTTAATCTATTTAGGGCTTAGTCTTTTAAAAGGTCTTCTCGAAAAGGATCCAAAGAAGAGATTAACTGCTTCTCAGGCATTAAATCATTAATTCTTTAAGAAAGAACCTTTGGCAATTAAACCCTTACCAAAATAAAATTCAAAGACCATTGAAGAGTCAAATAATCGTCTTTCCATACTTCCCCCAGTTCCTATAAATGCAAAGAAAACAAGTATGGAGTGTGATTCTCCTCTCATGATATCGAGAAATATCAATCGAAAGCGATAAATGGTGTTAAGAGATGACAGTTGCCTCAAGTTTAAAATGAAAGAAAACATCATGGCAGAAGAACCTAAATAAGTGAATGAAATCAAATCTCCTCTTTTAAGCAAACCATTTGGTCCACGAATGACAGAAAGTAGATTCAAAAAGATGGTTGTTGGCAACTCTTGATTAATATTCTCTTTTATTTTCTTTCCTTCCCTATCATTCTCTTTAAAAATGCATGTTGCTAATTGTGGCTTTGCTTAAGATGTTGTCTTTTCCTAAAGAAAATTACGTGGGTTTATTCTTATAGATTAATAAAAATTAATATAAATAAAATTCATCATATATTCAGTAATTTAATATTCGCAACACAGTCGTATTCACAGCAAAGTATGCATTCGATCGTAAGTTCTATTCAAATCCTCATATCTGCGCCGGCTTACTTTTGAAATTTATTTCATATTGCCAAATTTTTATTCTAAAGTTTCGATGTCCGATGCAAAATTAAATTTTTCATCATCGATGTGCTGAATATGAAAATTTGAGTATTAGATTCTAGAACCACTGTCCATTTTATTGACTTCTTTTGCCTAATTAAATTTTTCCTCTAAAAACTATGCAACTTTTTCCAATTAAACTAATTTTTTTTGACTTAATATTTCCTCAGCATATGCGAGTAATCCTTCAATATCTTCTTCTATTAAATTTATATCTCTGCACATAGTTTTGCAAATGTAATTTGAAAAATTGATCTTTGCTCCCATAGCGGAGGGGATTAAAAGGTATTTTAAATCGTAACAAAAATTATCGATTTTTTCTTTAGATTATTATAGGAACACGTTTGAAAGCCATATCTTATTGTTCAGGCAGTAAGAAATTATTAATTTATTTGATCTTCGCCCATATCCTAAAATTTACATTTATTGGATACACCGATAAACCTTTTCAATCATTCTATGACAATTATGCATTTTTAACTCATAATTGCCCAATGCATTTTGAGATAGACCAGACACTGACATTTTTCGAGCGAAGAGTTCTCTGAGATTTTCATATTAGACCAAAACTTTTTTTTGTATTTTGATTTTTTGTTAATCATTTTATGTAAAGCTAAGTTCTCTCATCATAAACTGTTTATTGTCTTCTTTCTTTCTATTATTTTCTTTTTATTATTTGATCTAATTTTTATAAGTTGACCTTGGGCTGCCTCTTTTACTTAAGGAGTTAACATATTTTTTTAAATTGCCTAATCTTTGTATATGGGTCATTTCTTTTTATTAATTTGCGTCTTTGAAAATCTTTTTCATTCTATCATTTGTCATTCGATGCATTTGATGCTTTGTAATGTTATTACAATTAGATTTTCTTGATTTCTATCGAATGAGTTTACAAATGTTTTGACTCGAGAAGCAATTTATACTCCTTGACTCTTTCGGTGTCAGCTGAATGGAATTAATCTTCGAAATAGGCATTGTAGTACTTGCATTCGATAATAGGAATTTAGTTGATTTTTCCTTTTTGAGGGATAATTTAGGTGCATTGACTCGATATTTTGCGAGTTTTGAATATTTGGGAGTTATTTTAATTGTTTCCATGGTCAATAATAATTACTAAATTTAGAAGATTATGGATAGCAAACATTAAAATGAGAATTGATAAACAATAAAGCATAAGGAATTATATTTTGCATGAGTTCATATTTAATTATCATTAATCAATTGAATATAATTATTTATCCTACTTTTCATGAATTAAGGTACAATGAAGTTTTAAGATGTATTGGTGTTCTGTAATTTACAAATTCTTTGAATTGCTATGGATTCTTTATGTAAGAGATATTCTCTATGATTATCTTTTAATTAGACTAGATATAATACAAGTAGTAGTAGTAGTAAAAATTATCAATTTATAATCAACGATCCTTATCTGCCTTGTACAGCATCTTTTTGTAGTTAAGGATGAATTTACGGCGATAACTTTGCCTCTATTTATCTGATTCTGAGATACAACACTGCAATTGAACTCCACTATCATTGTCCAGCCATAAATTCCAACCTGTCAAATAGGCACAAAGAGGATGTCCTCTCCGCTAACAAGTTACACACTTATAAGTGTAAACAGATGTATTACATAAAGAGCAAAGACCATCATTAATATTTTAGCTGATAAAAGTTGATGATTTAAATTCCAAAGCGCCATTTTAGAATTTCCATAAACCATTAATAAGCATGCAGAAAATATGAATTGAAATGCCTTATTTTAGAGATTTCATTGGAAAGGAAAGAAGACCACGATTAGGACATAACTGGCATTAAGATCTACCCTTAGCAATTGACACCTTTTTTAGGGAGCAAGGCTCACATAATCCTTATGGAGTTAAAGAATAACAGTGTTTATGAAAACGAATATGGCATTCTGGGCAATAAGAAAGCGGGTTATATTGTTCGTGATGTGGACTCAAACATCCCCCACAAGCTGTTTTCAGAACTCCTTTCGGATTTTTTCTTGATTTTTTGCATTTTTTACATTTTATGTACTCTTAAAATTATCGTCGATCCGTAATGGCCCTCTATTGTTCAGGTTCAATACTCCCATATTGCTCCATCATATCCAGATTTGCATAGTAGTTTAAATAATCAATTTGAGGATTAGAAAGTGCAATTTTTAAATTTTTGCGAATAAGGCAAGAAATATATCTTTCTTCTACAGATTCAGTAGTGATTATTTTTGATGGAGGTTCACTTAATATTCGATTTTACAACTAATAAACTTATTGGTTGATTCTAAATTTATTTTGTTTCATTAGGTAGAGCATGAAGGCTATTTCTGATGATATTTCTGAGAGTTTATGCTAAGTTCTGTGCCTGTAATTATACTATTGCTGCTTTTTATATAGGTTTGCCATGAAATTGTTACGCTACCTAATTAGGAAAACTTATTCCACGCTCACTTCTACTAACTTTTACAGATCGCCATTCTCTTTAAAAATGCCAAGGAAGTTTTTCTATTAATTTTAAACCAGAACAAAAGTCTTATGCAAATTTCTACACTCTTTTACGATTTATAAATACCGAAACAGCTCTTAAAAAGGAACTCTGACCTGACCAAGCACTTCATTTGGTGTTTCGACAACATCTCTCAAACTTGGTACATCTTCTTCAGAAATAGAATGTAGTATTTGCCTGTCATCTTAATTTATTTATTTTTTATAGTAGTTATCTATCTCCTCGCGCCAGAATTTATCGAGTCTCAACTGTTTTTGTACTTCACTTTCGAATACACCAAATTGAGGTGTGAGTCGAAGCGGCGAAAATATTGAATCTTTTTTTTATATTAGAGGTGCCTATTCTGTATTTCTAAGAGGCTTAGGGCTTTTTTTGATGTGATGGGTTTTGTTGATAGCTTTTGAGTTTTTAGATTCTGAATCTTCAGGAGAGTTGTTTTAGTCCTATTATCTACCTTCGTGAGACATATAAATATATATATATAAACTGCCTTTAATATTGCCATTAACCAGATATCTTGGTATATCAATTACTATTTATTTAAGTGCCTTCCAATTTGAAAATATTTTGACAAAATAATGAATGATGAAAACATGCTTTCTTACTTGAAGTAAGTAATCCTCAAAATAGGAACAAGACGGGTTAGCGCGAACAACTCATATTCTCTAATAGCTTTTTAAAAAGATTGAATTTGATCTGACTTTGATAATCATCAAATAATTGATGAATTGTATTTTTATACCTATTAAAATGAAGAATAAAAAATAATTCCATCTTCGAACTATCCAAATAGATCAATTCTTTAACTTCACTACATAGTGCAGCACTGATGCTTCTCATTCTTTTCATAAAAAAAATAGCTTGATGAGAGCAAGCAGCATTAAGCGCAAATAAAAGAAATAAATCAAATCTTACTATCAGGATGAAAAAGAAGTTAATTATTAGAGATATGTCAAAAAAAAGATTGGCTTATTCTAAAATTTTGGAAATTTACAGATTAATAGGAAAAGTCTTGGATAATTTTTATCTTCAAATTTGCCAATAAAATCATCAGATCAATATCAATTATTTAATAAAAGAACATCCCTAATTAAAAATAGGAAAGCCTTTCATCAAATCATTAATACAGGAAAAATGTTTACTGAAGATGTTAATAGACAATAATAATAATTTTAAGGAAAGCTATCTCAAATTTTAATAAAAAAACCGCAGAAGATTTAAAAATCAGTTAAAATTAGAAGTAAGACCGAGGCCAGCACAAAAATCAATAAAAAACCTGTAACATCTTATCAAAGAACTCGTCCTAAATCAATGTCTATGAACAAATTATTCTCCTCTAAAAAAGTTGATCAAAACAATCCAGAACCTTGGGAAATCTCTGTCCAGGATGATTCCAATTTTTATCTGACCTATCTTTGATTTTTTAATAACTATAAATTAAATCGAAAACATAATAATATTTAAATTGATATGGATAACCGATTTCCAGCTTCAGACGTTATAGAGAATGGAGGTATGTTCTCACGCGAAAAGATACAGCAGCTGACTCAGTAAATTTATCGCGAAGTAGGCAACTTGTGTCGCTTTATGGCACCAATGGCGAACTTAAACCTCAGGACTTGGCTAGATGCATGATTGATACTTATCGTGCCATGAATAAACACTTTATTCCAACTGGATACTAATTATCTGGATTTGCCAAGTACCATTTTACCAATCAAGAGTTTTTGATCCCTTGCATAAAGGAATCATCACTAATGAGGACGTTCGTTCGACCACAACTCGTCTATTTCTTGCAAACAACCCTCCAAGCGCCGCTGGTAGTGGTACTCTTCGCGGCATTTGAACTTCATCAACTTTATCATTAACATCATATTTTAAAGTATAAATTATCAATATACTAAATTCACTTGAGGGTTTTTAATCTCAAATGCTTGTAACTCCTCTTTACCTATTCTTGTTTCGTTCAAATACAGTTTTTTGAGAGATTGATAATTTATTATCTTCTGCAAGTAGCTTAGAGCTTCATCTTCTAATTTTTAGCAATGTGAGAGTCTGATAATCTCCATCTTTTAGGAAGCGGTGGATACAGCAAGGGTTTTTAATCCTTTTGGCGTAATATCAGTATTGCGAAGTTAAAGACACTTGATATTTGTCAAATATTTAGAAAAGGCGATGCTGCTAAGTCCTTTGTCAGTTATACTATTATTTTTTTCCTTTATGCTGTTATTAAGATTTAAATATTAAATTGTAGTGCTATTCTCACTCTCACTGAGCTCATCAAGGCCTATATCACTGACATGACAGTCTTCAAGATTTAGAGTTTTTATTTTTTTGCAAAATTTAGAAATGCCTAATGAGTACATAGTCTTATTAGTTATCCTTTGCCAACTCATGCTGAGGTTTAAAGTTTATAGATTACTGCTATTTTAGCTTTTCAGAAAATATGAAATACCTTCATCCTACACTGATGTGGCATGAAGATCTAATTTTTTAAGATGTTTGATAAAGGTCGATTCTGATAATATAACGATGCCCTACCCGGAAATATCTGAATTTCCATAAAGTATGAGCTATTCCAACTTCATCATTCCGTTGCACTTTGCCAACAGTACTAGTGAATCATCAGTAATTTGGTTATCTGCCAAATTAAGTACTTTTAATTATGAAAGATTGCCTAGATTGCATAGTATCTCCACCGCAGTATCAGTAATAAAACTAAAATTTTGAGAAAGGTCGATCTCTTTTATTGGGAGACGCACTGTCACTTTCTAAAGAAGTTTAAGCGAGTCATCTTTGATGTTGCTATTTTTGAAGTTCAGGATCTAAGCTTTTTCTAAACTCTTATTATAGATGGCATCTTTGAGCTAAGATTCGTCTCCAATCCTTAAATTTTGTTATTTAGAGATTGCACCTTTGCGAACTGGAATTTTATAATACTCGATCATTTGTATGTTAATCGGCAAAAATATTAATTGTATTTGAATAGTTATTATTATTATCATGAGTTCTCATCTAAATATAGAGAAAGATGCAATCACTTTTGAGAATCCATATTGGTATGACAAAATAATAATTATATCTATTTTAAAATAAGGAAGTTAATTCATTAATATTTTAAAAAATAGTAACAATCTTTTTCATAGATAAGAGTAAAAGTATAACTTTCTATTATAAATTTAATGCTGGATAAATTTTGTAGATTCGGCATGCTTAATCCTAATAATTATAATCAATGAGTGTGGGATATCACAGCGAGCGGAGGAACGTTTTTAATTAACCCCAGGATCCTTCAAGAGTGCTTCTTGTCTGTGTTTACGACACCCTAGTCCTTGATATTAGCAACGAGGCAATCTATTAAAAATTTTGCTAATTTGGCAACATTATCAAACTTCTCATCTTCTAAAAAAAATAGATTACTAAATTCTTTATTGAATTTGCTGAAGTAGAACAAGCCGTAAAAGTAACCTCCATCTCACATAGGCACGAAATGAACTTGACGGTAGTAAACTCTGTGGAACTATTTGCAAAATGAACATTTATTATTCCAATTTTTCTAATGTTGATCTCAAAAACTAAACGACAGAGGGTGCAGACTACAGTTACGAATAGGAAGAACGCAACCATTTCATGTCTCGTTATGAATTACTCACCAAATCCTCTCCTGAAGAAGACACCTAAGTTTTCAATGACCTAATAATGCAGTCATTTGATGCCTTTAATCCTTTTGCCAGATCTAAAACTGACAAACCTGAAATGCTCTCTCGTCAAATACAGAAGATTAATTTATCAGGAGACGCTTCATTCGGATAATAGCAGTAAGTGGATATTTAGATTAAAAGTAGTATACACTCTATCCTGGATTCAAATTCAAATTAGAGCAAAAACTCACTTTCTAATACAAAGATGACTTTCAGTCCTTAGTATAAAGAAGACACACGATCAATGAGGCAGTTCAAAATTAAATAAGCTTCTAAAAGCAAGAATTCTTTACTCGTGTTCGATTATAATCATGATATATAAATCAGGCATGTATACAATCTGTTTAGCAATTTCGGTAATATTGCCTCCATCACAAAGAAAAAAACTCAATTTTTCATCAAGTTCAGGACAATAGAGTTTGCATCTATATCTTATACCTATCTTACCAACTATTGGCTCAGGGGCAATATCCTTAAACTTTACTCACCTGATTCCTAGTAAGAAGCTTTCCCAAAAGAAAATTAATTCAGCGAATGCATATTCTTTGATGCCTCCTACGATAGGTACAAACTTTTGTATTTAGATTTACTCCAAATAAATCGATTACTATTAATTCTCCTTCTCTCACTCTTCATGTCTCATCTCTCAAGCGTGACATCTGTCGTTAAAAAACTTTATTCAATATTTTTGAATAATACGGGCAGGTGAATACTGTGCGCATATTGAAGCAATCTGCTGATAAAAACATGGCTTTAGTGAAATTCTACAATATGGAAGATAGCTTTCGAGCTATTGCTTAACTCCATAATTGTACATTTTCTGGCAGGAAAATGCAAATATCTTTTACCAAATCTAGAGTGTAACCTTGATTCTTTCTTCATTCTAATCTGTTCAAGCTTTATAGCGTACCTGTAATTGTGAACAATTGCAGAAGAAATTTTAATCGTGAGAATATAAGTATAATTTTGAATTTTATAGAAGATAGCATTATTTATGATAAAAAAGATTGAATAAAAGTCAATTTCATCTATTATTTTATGTTGCTGTTTTTTATTAATTTATCCCAAGCATTATTAAAATAGAATATTTTTTTCTTCTAATTACTATGCACAAAAGCTTTGACTACTATCGATCAACGAATAGCCGTTTGTTTGCTACTTTAGTACAATAGGACAACTATAGCAAATACCTCAAACGAATTGAGACTATCGTAAACAAAAAACCACGTCCTGATATATCCACTTCTCAATCCATGACCTTTCGTAACAAGATGAGATAGATTGCAACAAATTATCATTAGTCTGAACATTTAGCTTATCTTAGCACAGAAAATACTATTTTAATGAACAAAATCATCCACGCAAAGCAGAGAAGTGGACATATAGAGCAAAATACATACTCGGTGGCAATGTATTAAAAAAGATTTCGAGACTATCAGCGCATCAATTAAGAGAACCAAAAAATTGCCCTGAGAGTCATAAATCAAAAATCGACCATTACAGCTCGAAAAAACAATCAATCCTAAGAAAAGGAGTCACCAAGAAGAATTAACGAAAAAACCTTTTATGAATCGAGGATCAAATAACGTAGGCTTCCAAAATTGATGCAACTTCGGTCATGAATGTTTCATTTAATACTACTTTCTACTTTGACTTATTAATAATTAATATGAAAAGTTAAGTGTGTTTAATTAGTGCAACTGCTTATAATATATATAGTTAGATACAGGGAGATGGCTCCCAAGAAAAAGAAGAAGAAGGGAAAGAAGAAAAAGAAATAGTACGATCCTCCAGTTTACCAGATTCCCATCTACTAGGACCCTGAGCTTGTTACGCCAAAGGTAGAGTTGACTATCAAACACGCATAAATGGAAATTCCCAATGATGCGATGAATTTAAAGTTAACTATGCTTGTGACTGCCAAGATCGGGCGAGTAGCCAAGGCCATCTCGCGACACCATCAAGAGTCTATCACGGATGTCATCATCTGTAAGGACAAGTACGATATTAATGAAGCCCTTGATCACGAGATGACCCTGGAAAAATGTGGAATTTTGGGACCATAAGCGAATCTCATCTATGACTACATTCCATTTGCCTATCCCCTGATTGGATGATGTATCTTTGCTTATTTATTCTTGAATTAATGAGATTTAAAATTGATAAATAAACTCTTAAGAGTAAGTATAAAGTCAATTTTGATATGAAAAACCATAAATTGGTAAAATCATTTCTCATTTTATATAATTATAAATCAATGGAAGACTACAGTTTAGAGGTCAAAGGATAGGTACAGCAAATATACAAGGTATTATCCAAAGAGGAGAATGATAAGATGCCATTCGAGGGAATTTAGATTGCGAAGACATTGGCAAAACTACCTTTTTTCAAAAGATATTTCGATACCAATTCAGAACAATTTATTAATCTCTGCATTTCTCAGGATGTTTTGGACTGTCCCCCAGAAGTTGATATCTATGCCAAATAAAAAGAAGGCAAGGAAAGATATATCTATGTTATTCTTTAAGGAGCCTTATTAATCTAATCTCCTTCATCTACAAAACGAAAATTAGGAGTTTTAAGAATATTCGGATAGACTGAAATATTATATGGTTTGTAAGGCAGGAAATAGCAAGTCATCACTGTCAGTTCTTGCAAATTAATGAGAATAAAATAAAGCTCAATTCTAAAGATATTTACTCACAGAGACTAACTTTTAAAAAGTCTGCATTTCTTGAGTGTCAATTCATATTTCAAAGTAATTTCGAATTAATTCAGAGATTAAGTGAATTGGAGAAAATGCAATTAAGCTAAGCGTTAGTAAAACGCAGTTTTGAAAGAGGAGAATGCTTGAAAATTTAGAATTAAGGATTGGAGAATATATTTTACTTTATCTATGGCAAAGTTGATGTATTGACTCGTTTAACTCTAAATAGCAAAGAAAAATAGTTTTCAATTGACTCTCTCGAGTAGATGTCCTCTTTTGGCGAATATGAATGTTTGACAAGATCAGCTACTTCTGTCAAGTTACGAGGTAGCACTTCAGGATCCTATTACCTTCTGCATTGCCCATAAATGGTGAGAGAAGAACATAAAATTATTGAAATAATAAAGGAAAACGCAGTGCCCTATCCAAATAATGAAGAACTAGTATTTCTTGAAGGTGTGAAATCAACCATTCTCAAGGAAGAAAGGAGAGTGATGAAAGATCTCAGATATCCTTTTTCTTCTTGATTTCATTAGTGTTTAATAAAAATTATAAAATATATAGAGGCTTTTTTTATACCTAAGCGATGCACATTATTTAAAAGATGAAAAATAATGTCGAAGACTATTAATTGTAAATTTATGCAAATCAATCAAACTCCTAATATCTATTTCTGGGAATACTGGTTTACCAAAGAGCTGATTTTTTGTCTTGTTCGCTTTTTTAACTATTGTCTTAGTTGTATTAAATAATCTCAATATTCGAATTAATTTAGGAAGTAGCTCCAATTTTAATCATCTCAATATCTTCTCTTTATTTGGAAGGTTCCACCTTTTGAACCAACTTCAGTTCAGTCCTTCTCAATCTTCTTCTCGCTTATTTATTGGGTTCATTTACTTCATCAGCTTTTTGAGTTTTTGGAGTAAAATTCTAATCAAATATTACTTAGGATTCAGACTCAGACTTCTTGAGATATTGTTATTTTAACGATACTACTGGTGGATCAATTTCTTACGTCTTAAATGTAAAACCTTGTAGCTGTTTTTAATAAATTTAGCTGGTCATAAAATGTTGAGAATCATTGATTTTTGCAGACATTATTTTGGGTTAAAAACTATGTTTCTATGAAGTGGACATATTAATAGAAACAGAAGCCTCCATTTCCAATCGATCAGCTTCCTTTTTGTGAAAATATTCTAGAATATCCATAAATAGAAGATAAAATTGAAAGATAAAAAGTATGCCAAGGCAAGTACCCACCAATACTAAAAACGTAGAGCTTGAAGATAGAAGCATTACTGAATTCATAAGGATAATTATGAGAATTCTTTCTATAACATAAAGCCATTTATTACGTTTTTGAGTTCGGAAAAAGACCATATCGATGATAATGAAAATTATTTCATTGAGGTTAAAAGCGATAAGGGCAGCATTCAGATTATAAAATAGGAGAAAAATTGAGATCAGTCTAAAAATGTTGTTAATTTTATATAATTAGAGAAAGAGACATGTTCTTACCCAGAACACAAAGTAAAAGGTGTATCCTACCAGAATAAGGCTTGATATCAAGAGACTTGATAGAAAGTAAGGATTTGCATTCGATATGTTGTTGAATTCGAGGCTCATCAAGGCCAAAATAGAACCAAATATCAACAATAATGACCATAACATTAATAAGGCTTATTGTAGAATTTTGCCATATTTTATTTTTTATTCATTTTATCGATGGTAAATAAAGAAAGCGAGCAATCCTATCTGGAGGGGAATGTAAAATTAAAACACGCTACCAAAGTTTAGAATAAAGTTATTTGTGCCATAAGTGAAGATAACAGAGTCAACTGTTGACTAGGTATAAAATTGTGGAAATAAATATGAAAAACCATTTGGCAAAAATAATAATTCAAAGTAGCTAAATCCCACCAGAGAATTGTAATAATTGAATACAATCGGAAAGTATCGTAGTCTGCAAAGACCAATTAACTGTAACAACTGAATCAAGGATAAACATTCATTGATTGCTCGAATATTACTAAAAATTAGGGCCATCAGTAAAAATAAGAAACCTACAGCAATGAAGATAATACCTTCCGTCTGAGGGCTAGTGCCTTCTCCAAATGCTAAAAAATAGGATTTAAGGAAAGAAGAGTCATTAAGACTGAAGGTTCCTGCAATGGAATTATAAGCGATTCCATCAGCGGATAGAAGTGCACCAACTCTAAAATTTACCTGAATACTTGACCCAGAATTCAGTTCAATTGGGTAATAATTTGTTAAAATGATAATCCTTGTGCCATCTGAGCTAATTGAAACACCTTCAATTTATAGTGGTACAGAGGTTAAAAGTCTCCTTCTGCTGTTAGTTATTACATAAACCTTCAATCCGTTAGCTAAGATATCTGCAGTTGAAAGAGGAGAAATCCCCAACTATGGCTGAATTATATGATTAAATTGTTTTCCATCTTTGGAAACTGTTGTCTGAACTGTAAACTGACTTGAAGAGGAACACGAATGATTGGTTTGATTGCATAAGACACAAGTTGATGAATTACCAACAATACCAACATATCCAGTTGGACATGTTGTGAGGCATTGTCCATTTAAGGTAAAATACTAGCAAGGATAGCAGAGAAAATCTGTTGTATTTCCAAAAGTGCCATCTGGACAGATATCCACGCAAGATTTAGAAGAAATAGGCAAAAAATAAATAATTCCTAAAGTAACTTAGCATTGAGTGCAGTACGAGGCATTAAATTCGCATTCAGCACAGCCTTGTTGACAGGGGTCACAATTGTTAGTTAATATATTTTCGACATACCCAGCCGGGCATGTTTTTATGCAGGTATTATTGGCAGAATTTTTGAAGTACATAGTTGTTATACCTGCGGAGGTAATGTTGTGGCAACTCAAGCAGTCTGAAGAAGTAGAATTTATGCAAGTGAAACAAATTTGATTACAAGCTGAGCATCTCATAGTTTTAACTCCATTAACAAGCACAGTTGTTGTGTTACCGAAATATCCTGCTGGGCAAGTCACATAGCAATTAGTTGTGGGTGAATATAAAAAATATCCACTAACGCAGGCCAAGCAGGTATTAGCGGTCGAAGTGCATATGAAGCAAGTATTATTACAGTAGTTACATACATTTGGCAATGACTTATTGATATATTGACCATTTGGGCAGGTATAGTTGCAAGTGTTGGAGTTAAGGTCTTTATAATAGATAATAGTGACAACTGGAGTTACACTGGTGTAATTTTGACAGACTGTACAATTGCTTAAGGAAGGACCGAAGCAAACAGAGCAATATTGACTGCAATTGGAACAAGTGTTATTTAAAGGGTTTAAAGAACTTGGGTAGGTATTGTTTGGACAGACTGAGACGCAGGTTGAATTAAAAAAATAGAGCAATATTACTACATTAGCTGATGTGCAGGATGTACAGTTAGTTGACACTCCTTGGCAGGTTGCACAGCTAGGATCACACATGTAGCATAAATTATTTGTCAGCGAATATTGGCCTGAAGGGCATGCAGTGACGCAACTGGTGGTCCCATAAGATAAATAGTATACTATACTTGTAGAAACTGCACCACAAGAGCTACAGTCATTTAGAGTGCTTCCTGTGCAAGAATTGCACCCTGTAGCGCATGGTTGACATTGGCTACTCAATACATTGGGAAAAGTTCCTTGAATACAGACTGACATGCAGGCATTATTGTAAAAGAAGAAGCCAAGTGGGCAAACGTTGTTTATGCAGGTATGACTGTTGTTCTGGCAATAGATGCAAAGTGAACTGCACTGCTGGCAATAATTAGGTATAGTAATGTCAATATATTGTCCTTGAGGGCAACTGTCACTGCATACTGTTGTTCCGATTGCCAGATAATAAATTATTGTATTCCCAGCAATAGTTATATTTGTACAGCGGCTACACTGAGTGTTTGCTGAACCCCAACAAACTGAGCAGGATGAATCACAAGGGCTGCAATCGTTTACAGTGGTATTTACAAAAGTGGCAGAAGGGCAATTTATGACGCATTGACCATTAGAGAGTTAGAGTTGGCCACCAGCAGTCGAAAACGCGCAAGTTGTACAATTTGCGGAATGTCCGTCACAAGTGAGGCAATTTGCATTACAAGGCAAACAATGCTGAAGACCAATATCTTTATATTGGCCTGGTGGGCATGTATAAAGGCATGTGGTGCCAGAAGTATAAGACTGGACATATCCTAAATTATTATTACAACTAATGCAAAAACCAACAGAAGTACCGTTACAATAGGCACAAGAAACGTCACATACATCACAAATAAAATCAGGAGCATTTTAATAATAATTGAATAGACAGGTATATGAGCACGTTCCAAAGCTTGATTGCAAGTAAGTTTGAACTCCTGTCTGCATTCCACAAGAAGTGCAAAAACTGTAAGATAAGCAAGCTGTGCATGTTGTATTGCATAAAAAACCAATGAGAGTAAATTAGTTAAAATACATATTTTGGCAAGCACCGCTTCCGCTGCTATATTAATTAATGATTTATATGTCTGCATTTCCTCCTGGTCCTCCTGTGAAATTGACAACTAGTGTAAAATATTGTTGACTTAGATTGTATTAATTTATAAAGCAACCACCCCAAGTAACTGAATAATAATTCCATATGCAACCAGATATGGTAAAATCTATATACCCTGTTGCTCGCAGTTGAAGTTGATAATTGGTCGGAATATTTTGGAAATAAAATCCTAACACATTACCTGTACCTTCAGGAAGCATGAAGTAAGTGGGAAAGAAAATTTGATTAAGATTGGGTGAATAAAATAAACCATTTTCAGCAGCTATACTTGAAATATAAGAGGAGGAAGCCGTATTGTTATTAAAGATTAGTATAATCTATGTGTATGGTGGTATGGGTAAACATTGACCGGTGGGATCAAAGGAAAGCCCAGGATCACAGCCGTTGCAAAAGGTTAAATTATTTGTCGGGCAAGCGGCTTCTTGACAAGTGGAAGCGCAAGGTTGACTTAAACTGGATGTGAGCAGGACGAAGATTATAAGCAGCCCAATATATTTCATTAGCAATATTATAATAATTATTATCAGATAGATAAAAACTGTCAATAATTGTTGGTGATGACTATTATCAATGCTCTTTTCAATCAATAAATTAATGAATAAATCAGTATGAGTGCTGGTAAATTACTAAAATAAGACGCACCATATAATTGATCTTCTAAATTATTTATTAACTTATTTGCAACGAATAAGATAATGAGGTATTCAGTTTGGAATTTAGACCGCAATCAGCCAAACCTGGCCATAAGGGATATTGGGGACAGTCAAGCGCCGACGATATTAATGATAACAGCATTAGCAACAAAAATCCCAATCGCAAGCAAGTTAAATTTTTAATGCCAAATCTCAACACTAATGATTATGGTCGTATTCTCCCAAGAAAAATACAGCAAGACAAATAACGATTATATTCAGAGGCTCTCCATTTGAAGCAAAATCTCAATAACCTTATAGAGGAGAACACTCGTCTGAAAACTAAAATATCTATCCTGGAAAAGGAGAAGGACAAAATGAATAAATATATGGAAACCAGTTCGGAAGGAATGGGAAATAAGGGAAATAGTCGTATTAATATTTACAGTAACAAAATTGGAGAGGTACCCGTCAGTATATTTTAGAAATAAAACATGATTGTGCGAAACTTAAAAAAGATAGTGAGGGACACAAGGTAATAAAACGAGATGCTGAAGCTGTAGAATCAAAGAATAAAACAAATGATGAAATACACAAAGATAAATTAAAATTAAATAGAAAAGAAAGTTCTGTTTGATTAAAACCGTAGACTGAGTTCTATCTTGGAGGAGTTCAGTGAACAAGTTGCAAATTTGGAAGATATTTAAAGAGAAAATTAGTAGTTAAAAAAATATTTGCAAGAGGAACTGGAAAAGAATAAGCAATACAATTAAGAAACTGAAAAATATTAGGAAATAATTGAAAAATTGGAAGACCAAATTAAATCGGATGCGTAGAAAATTCAAAACAAATAAAAAAAGTTTGTGCGTGATTTAGCTTATGAAAAGAGAAAAGTACAATAAAATCAGCGACACATAGATGAGTTGCGCAGATAGTTAAAAATTTATAGATAAAATCAAACTGGCATATAAATCAAGAAGAAGCCTGGTCGCACAATCATCAGACCGCAGACGAATAATCCTAACCGCATTGCAAAGGTAAATACGTAAAATTCCTCTAAATAAATTTAAGCCAAAAAAGGAGAAGCTAAATAGTATGAGCAATCACTCTAACTTCAGCGAAAAAACTAACAGTTGTAAAAAGAACTGAAATAGGTAAAGAGTAAATTATAAAAAACTGAAAGCGAGCTGGACACTATGATTGGTAAGTAGAGAAAGCTAAAATAATCGAAAACCAAATAGGCCCCATAGTAATTTAAAGAATTCAAGAAATACAACTAATAAAATGGTATTAATAAATCATAGTTATCAGATAACAAACTCAAGAGATCCGTTGATCCATTCAAATAAAGCTAATCAAAAATTATTGCCATTGACAACCAATCATAATCATATGAATAGTAATTTTAACCAAACGACGATCTAAAGACAAGCAAGGAATAATAAGAAATATAAAAATATAAAAAGGAGTTTGAAGGTGATGATCACGAAGAACTATATAAGCAGGAAGCTTCTTCCTCCAAGAAAGATAAAGAAAAGGATAATAAAAAGAAGAAGATCAAAGCTGAAGTATTTAAACCTGATAAAAAAATATTGTCGGAAATTAAATAATTGTTGACTTACCGCATGAAATCTCAGAGGTATCCCTTTACTGATTTGAAAGCTGATATTTAATCGAGTGAAACGACAATATTTAGCTATTCTGATCTCTCGCAAATGCTTATGAGTTAACCTTTCTATCTAGTTCCGTATTATGCAAAAGCATTCTTAACTTATTGCTTCTAAAAGAAAAACATTTTACCAAGTGAAACTCTTAATCACTCCGTACTGGTATCTAAGTTAAGAAAAGTAATTGATGATTTTTAATTAATGTCTGAAGATTAATAGAAAGAGATGATTGTCAGAATTGCAGAGATGACCAGTACATATCCCAAGTAATTGCAAACAGCCTTTTAAAATATTAAAAATGGAGAAGAAACTGTATCCAAAAAGGACTTGATTTAAATGTTTCAAAAATTGTAATTGGAAGACAAGTACATTGATCTGATCATTGCATAGCTATCCCTATGCTCTGATAATCTTTAACATCTAAATTTTCATGGATTTTTTGAAAGATTCTACATTGAAGTTGAAGATGAAGATATGAAATTTGATAACAATGCAATTGAATAACAAGGATAATAAAGTGAAGAATCATATAAAAACTCGAGTCGAGTGAAAAAGCAGGTTGGCAAATCAAGCAGCAAATAATTTGAAAAAAATAAAAAATTGAATAAAGAAGTGAACGATGGTGAGATATAAATTGTAGAAGACGATGGAAGAATCTGATCTTTTTTATTACCCATTTCATTTAGTATTCAGGATAACTTTATAACTTTGGCATTAAATATAAATATAACTTAGATTAGAATCAGCAATGAAGAAAGACAACAAATTGCCAATTTTCAATCAATATTAGACCGTTTCTCCAGCCACCAAACTTCTAGAAAAGAGAAGAAAAATGTATGAGATTCACGAGCAATTTGAATCGAAAAAAGATTAGTTTAAAAAGTATCCCATGATTTAAATAGTCAATAAACTTAATTCAAATCGGGAGAAGATGATCTTAAACAGAAAGACAAGGACCTCCAAAATAAGCTCACGGCTTTTTGTCAATTTTTGCAATAAAATGAATCAAAGAGAAAAAAAGCTGAATAGCGTTTTCGACAAGAATAAAAAGCGTATGCAGAAAAAGAATAAACTATCAAAAGTTAGTCTGAAAATATTTAGATTTAGAAAAATAAATTTAGGACTTAAAACGCAGTCAAAAGAAATATCAAACTCGCGCGGCTTATCTTCGCAAGTATGAGGACTTTCTTTAAAAAGTTAGAGCCACTTATAGCGAGTAGTATCCAGAAATGTCTGACATTCTTAACAGGTTCTGTTTGCATAATTTAGGTTCAATACTCTGAACAAATCTAATAAAGATCGTATCAACGAACGAGAAACGATGGAGCGAAACCACTAAATTCTAAAACGTGAAACTTTGACTGAATAAAAAAAATACAATCAGGACATACTAACCATTAACAATTAAATTAAGGAGTTGTCAAGGAAAATTGAGGATAAGATAAAATAGAAAAATTAGGTTCAGTCAGAGGTGGAGCAGAGCAATGAAGATTTCAGTGAGAAGAATCTTAACTTGGGTAAAATATTCTTGGCGATTGATAACCTCAATTACAGGTGCAATTAAAATAATTACAAGCTTAAGTACGAGTTTGACGATAAGGGAAATGGAGAGAAGAAGTAAATTAAAAACAAAAAGATAGAAGGAGAAGGAAACATGAAGAATGATGAGGAGCTAACCTATGAACAGAAATCAAAGCAAGCCTCTCTAAAATTAAAAAATATCACGTCACATATGAAGGATTTTAAAGCTATTATCGACGAATATAAACTTAAAAGTAAACATTTAAATCAAGATAAATGACACATGTTCTTTTATAAAATATCTTTAAATATAGCTATCTAATTCATTAAAATATACTCTTATAAAATGCAAACAAACGACATACAAGAATTTCGTAAGGGGCTTCCCATTCATTAATATCAAGACAAAATTTAACAATGTGTCAAAAACAATAATTACGTGATTGTGACTGGTGATACTGGTTCAGGTAAGTCCAGTCAGTTGCCTCAGTACATGATGGACTCAGAAGTGATCAGAGAAACAATTATTGCAAGTCAACAAAATGTTGAAGAGTACGTTAACAAAACTCAGCGTCCTATAGATGTCATCAATGTGATTATTACTCAGCCTAGAAGGATGGCAGCTGTTGGAATGGCTACTAGAGTATCATTTGAAAGAGGGACACAGACTGGCTCATAGGTAGGCTATACAATTAGATTTGATGATAAAACGAGCTCAAAAACACAGTTAAGATACATTACTGATGGTATCTTTGTTAGGCAGTGCGTTGCGGATCCCTATCTTTTTAAATATCATGTTGTTATTTTGGATGAAGCCCACGAAAGATCTCTCTACACTGATATCCTTTTTGCATTACTCAAGAAAGCTGTGGCCTATCGTAAAGGAACTCTAAAGCTAATTATTACAAGTGCTACCCTAAATACTCGCATTTTTTCCAATTACTATGACAAGTGTCCAGTCATTCAAATGCACGGTAAGCTTTATCCAGTTGAGGTAAAATATTATACCATCAAACATAGTGCAAGAGTTTAATAAGCTGTCAAAGCCACTATTAGAATGCATTTGCATGAAGGTCATGGAGATATTCTTGTATTTTTAACTGGTTCTTAGGAATGCTAATCAGCTACTCGATTATGTGGCCAAAAATTAGAATAGTTGATGACTAAAGGAAGGTAAGTTCCTGGAATGATCATGTATCAATTATACGGAGCGTTAAGCAATTAAGATCAAGCTCGTGTATTTGAAAAAACTCCAGAGGGAATTAGAAAAGTGGTGTTCTGTACCAACATTGCTTAAACGTCACTGACCATTGATAATATTGGATTTGTTATCGACTGTGGATACGTAAAGCAAAAAACTTTTAATCCCAAAACAAATATGGATTCTCTTATAACTGTCCCGATTTCGAAAGTGCAAGCGATTCAAAGAAAAGGTCGAGCTGGTAGAACTCAAGATGGAAAATGTCTCCGACTGTACAGTTAAAAGTTTTATGAATGTAATTGCTAATCTTATTATAGAGATGAAAGACTATTCTCTTCCATAAATTTTGAGAGTTTCTTTGAGTAGCGTCATGCTTACTTTGAAGTCAATGAAGATTCACGATGTCATTAATTTCGAATATATGGAAAATCCAGATAAACAAGCAATTTTTAAGGCTTTAAGCGAATTATTTTTGCTTGAAGCCCTCAATGATGATGGAGAAATAACTGAGCTGGGCTTCGAGATGAGTCGATTCCCCTTATAACCTCAATACTCAAAAGCGTTATTATCATCTGCTCTTTTCTAAATTCCAGATAAAATGATTATTCTTGTAAGTTTGCTTTCAACAGAAAATGTATGGAAGAAAGTTCTAAAAATTAATGAAGAATAATACAGTCAATACATGACACAAACAAAGAAATTTTTATGTGAAACAGGAGATCACTAAACTTTGCTAAATATCTATGATGCTTGGACTAAGTGTTAAGACCCAAATACTTATTGTGAGTAAAACTTTTTAAATTTTCGAGCTTTGAGACAAGCTGATAATATCAATTTGCAGCTTCATGACATCTTAATGTCTTGTAACATTGAATCTCTGAAGAGATTCTATAAAAATGATCCAAATTATATTGAATTTCTATAGATCAAAGAACTCTACAAAAAGATTCCCGCGCAGTATGCCAAAACACTGCTGAGAAAGTGTCTATCGCTATCCTTTTATTTCAATACAGCTCGCATTTCAGCCAATGAGCAAGCCTACATTTTAAATTATCCAGAAGGCACTGTGGCTGTCATTGATCCCACGTCAGCTCTTGCTCTTCAAGGTAAAGATGGTTAAACTTTGCTGTACACTGAGCTTGGAGGAGGAAGTAATCATGGTATCATGAGAACAGTGAGTATTATTGATGCAAAATGGATAAAATCGTATATGCCTAAGACCAAAAATGTTGATACTTTTCGACTTGCTGGAATGACACTAACGCGATAGAGAAAAGTGGAAGAAAAGATAGTATAAACAGAAGAGCAAAAAAACAAGAGACTACTCGAAGAAAGAGATAAAAAGATTAAGGAAGCTACAGAGCGATATCAAACCCGTAAAAAAATCAAATTGGAATGATATGAGTTAATTATATTCAAAAATAACAAAGCTTACAAAGTATAGACTACTGTGTTTTTTATATGAAGATCATTCATAAATAAGGGCTCGCTTTTCATCGTCAAGGATTTAATCTGAGTCCTAATTGCGAGCAAATGTTCTACCATCGAAGAGCCCTAAAGTTGGAATAGATTTTAGCAAGGTCAATTTATGCTTGCGCATTTTGTTTTATGGATCTTTCCAAGTTGGTTTATCTCCAACCACAAACACATAGAAAGATAAGTTAATCTTTCTTGCTTAAGCTTCAATGGTAGGCAATAGATGTGCAATTTTTTGACAGTTAGGGCACCAATAGGTACCGTCCTTGTTCTTTTAGCTCACAAATAAGATGATAGCTTTGGTTTGATTAGCAACCAAGTTCTCAAACACCTCTTCAAATTTATCAAAAGGGACAAGAATACTCATGTATAAAAATTAATTAATAACAACTACAATTATAATATTAATTTTAAAATAGAAGCTCTATCATTTAGAACAATTTTGTTTTATGAAAAATATTAATCTCACAGTCAGGCATAGATATACAGATGGATTAGAGTGGATACTTTTCTTCTGTATTGATCTTAGCAGTGGCATAAACATCTTTTATGCATATTTTAAACAACTATGAATAGGCGTTTAATCCAGTGTTAGCGAAATCAAGAAGAAAAATGTCTCAGACTTCAATTGTTAATCTTATTATAGAAATAAAGACTCTTCTCTTCCAGAAATTTTGATAGTTTCTCTGTGTAGAGTCATGCTTACTTTGAAGTTATAGACTAAGTAGGCTACAGATATATATTAAACCAGCAAAAGAATAAATTAAAATAATACGAAAATTTTTATATTGAAAAAAATACGAAACCTGCTGACATATACGACATTATTTAATTATCTGAAGATCATTCATAAATAAGGCTTCGCTGCCCATCATCAAGAATTTCAGCTTCGACCAATTTGCGATCAACCTTTTTACCATCGAAGATGCCTAAAGTGGGGACAGATTTTATCAAGGTTAGTTTATTCTTACGGATCTTGTTTTATGGATTTTTCCAAGTTGGTCTATCTCCAGCCACAAATATCATAAAAGGGAGGCCAATCTTTTTTGCTTCTGCTTCCAATGTAGGATATAGAGGTTTGATGGCTTAGCAATCAGGACACCAATAACTACCATCCTGGTTCTTTTAACTTGTGAATAGGACGACAGCTTTGATTTGATTAGCAACCAAATTATTAAATGCCTCTTCAAACTTGTCAAAAGGTACAACGATGCTCATTTATAAAAATTAATTATTTAATTAATAGGAATTAAAATCAAATATTCAATTTTATGGGAGGGGGGTGATGTCCTTCATATAAACTTTGTTTGTCTTTACCACTTGACTGAAAACTATTAGAGTTGGCTTTTGAGGCATATAGAAGCATATGGACTCAGGGTGAATATGAGCTACTTGACCCGATCTAAAGATGGTATACTTTCCTTATTTATTAAGCTTAGCAGTGACATAAAAACATCCTTTCTGCATACATTTTAGCCAATTCTGAATTGATGCATGATCCAGTGTTGTATCAACTATTTTTGTTTTTAATTGGTTGGATTGTTTTTTATCAAGAGTGAAAAATTACTTTCTTTAACGATCTTTGACTATTTGAAGAAGATATTCTTCGAGTTGATCTCTGATTAGGACTGCTCTTTTGATATTATTTTTATTTATGAAATTCTGCTTGCAAAACATGTTTTTGTTTTGAGCTTTCACATACTCATGTAAAATGTTAATTTTTGAAAGGTGATCAGATGTTATCATTCGATTTGATTGAGGTTTTCCTTGATTAAGATTGGCGGCTGTTCCAGTTAGGTTGAACTGTATGGTGGGGAGATAACGCATTAAGACCTCATACAGGCTGGTTTTTTTATTTCCATGCTCAGAAACCGCTGTTGAAATAAACAGATTCTCTATAGATAATATACTAAGCATGCTCAGCATAATTCCTTGGCACTTAAACTCAAGACTTAGAAGAAGGAGATGGCCTAATCGAGGAGGAAGAGGTATTCTGCTGACTTCTAAGCCATATTACGTAATTTATTAAGCAGGCTATTTTGTTAAACATTTAATTTCTCTCAATATAGAAATGCATTCATTTATAGTTTACTAAGGAGGCTGATCCATGAATTCAAGATCTTTAATTAGGGGAATTCCTACAGCTTTGAGCTGAAGTAAAGGGCCACTCAATTAGCTCCTTAAAATTTACTGAATAAATTAAAATTTACGGGACTTGTCTGTGATTTAAGTTATTCATAGTTATTCTTCAAGTAAAGTCTAAAACATTTTCCAATGGCTTATCTACCTGCTCTTCCTGCTCTCTGCAGAGCATTAGCTTTACTAATAGGAACAATGGTAAGCATATCTAAAAATTTATGATTATCATAGGTTCTGATTTTCATAAAGCCGCAATCAACAACAAATCTCACTCCAGGGATTGTGATACTTGTTTCTGCAATGTTGGTTGCTAATATTATCTTTCTGTGCTACAAAGTTGGATCAATATCGAAGACTTGATGTTGATATTAATGAGGAAGGGCTGAATAAAGCATCAGTATTTTTACATTATTGAGCTGATATTATTATTTAACTTTTTACAATCTTTTGTGCAAGGAAACTATCTAATCCTCACCTGTTAGGAAAGCCAGGATATCTCCTAGAGGTTAATTATAACAAATTTGAAGGATTGAATTAAATACTGCCTCGACATAGTTTTAGGCCGGCTCAAATAAGTTGTAAACTTCAGTGGGATATGATCTCCCTTAGACGTTAATCAGAGCATCAGTGTTGAAAAATCTCATAAATTTGCTGGATTATATTGTTGCTGACATGATAATCATTTTGAAAGGTCTTTATTTTTTATTCTTTGAATTATATTAGAGTCGTTTTTTTAGAATAGCCATCAGCACATCAGTATTAATGCTTCTTTCATGTGCCTCGTCTAAAATAAACAAGTCATAGTTAACTCCAAGCATCAGTTCGCGAATTGCCATACCATCAGTTACAAAGGTGACACGAGTGGTGGCTGATTTTTTCTATTCGAACCTCACATTATAGCCTATTTATTATCCTATTGAAACCTGCATTTATTCAGCTACTCTTTATGCAAGTGTGATAGCACTAATTCTTCTTGGCTGGGAGATGAGTATCTTCTTGAAATAAGGATATAAAAATTGAGGGACTTGAGTAGTTTTGCCACTTCCCGTCTCTCCGCAAATGACTGTTACTGCATTTTTGCTCACAGTTTAGACTATAATCTTCTTATAGGCATGAATTGGCAAAATATTCCCGCTGTTGATTTATGATTTTAATTCTGCAATCATATATTTATGGCAATTTGATTCTAAAACAGCTTTTAACTATTATCTATCAACCATATGATTCCGCTTCTCCTATTTTAATATTTGTGCAATTAACATTCATTTCAGGTATAATCTTATGATGAAAAAAATTATCTCTGTTGACGCCAATAGCCCTAAATTCGGGCCTTATAATTCTTCCAAAAAAGGATCTTCTAGAGCAAAAGAAAGCCAGGAAAATTATATTAGAAGCAGCGGATCTCAGCAGCCTTAATAATCTGTCCATTACATGAAAGATAATTTTGAAGGTCATCGCAGCACAGAAAAGTACATTTGACTCATATACAGGAAATTTCAAGAGGACATTTATAATATAAAAGAATAGTAGTAAGCCTATCGGTCGACTTGGGAATCAAAGTTATCACTAATAATGAGCAATGTCAGCAACCCGACATCTCCGAAGCCTGAAATCAGTGCACAAAGAATTTTCAATTTGTAGAATAAAATAACTCAGTAAATCTTGGAACTAAGATAACAAAAGATCACTCTTATGCAAGATTTAAGTAAAGTGTTGGACACAAAAAATCTTTTTGAACATTATCTATTAAAAAATGAGAGGGAGAAGGATGATAGAGACACTAGCCATGAAAGTCCCAAAAAGGATAATATAAATTTTGATAAAAGCCCTAAGAGCTATAAGACCTCGATGGTAGCAGCACTGGTAGCTTCGAGAACAAAGGAATCATATGTTTCATTAAATATATCGGCTCCTATCCTCAAAAAGAATGAATAATTGCATTTGATATTGAAGGAAATGCAAATCCAAGAAGAAATCTTTGGATAGACACTGCAAGGGGGGTTAGACTAATAGAAAAGTAAGGCAATTCTTGAATAAATTATCAAAGTACGATAGATGAACTCAAATTTAAGAAATTAAGTTTCACAAAAATTAAAAAATTAGCCCCTTTAAAATCCTAACCGCAATAGTCGATTTGTTACTTTTCTTCCTCAAGATAGGCAAAAGCACTTTGCAGCAAAAAGTAGTTCTAGTGAGTATCAATAGCTTCAGGAAAAATACAACAATTTAGTGTCTCTAAATAAGGAACCGTATTTTAGAATGACAGTAGAGGAAAGCTAGTCCTTGGATAGTTTGCGTAGATAAAATCGAAAACTTATTTAATAAGTTGAAGAGATGCTGAGAAGTAAAAAGAGTTATAGTTCGGGGAGACTTGGTGAACTACGACAACAAGTTGAGGAGAATGAGCGTAATAAGTAGGCATTTTTCAGTGAGTTACAAACCTTTAAATAAACAATGAGGAAAGTTAAATAATAAAATGAAAGGCTGAGATCGTTAATCGGTCGTTGATTTGCATATTATTAATATCTTTGCAAAAGTATCATTAAAGGTGAACCATTTTGATTTGATTATTTAAATTTTAAACGAAATTTTAATTTTTTGAAAGATTTGATTTCTATTTATATATTTGATCTTTTTTGAAAACCTATTTCATGAATGGAGTTGAAAACATATTATCATTATCTATTTGTGAAATTTATTATATATAATTTACCTCTTTCTCACTCAGTGAAATTATAAGATATTTTAATTGGATGTCGGACTACGAATACTAAGAATAGTATTAAGAACAGGCTGAAGAAGAAAATATTGAGACAAGAGTGGAGTTGGAATACTTTGAGATTGAGGATCTAATCCGTCGTAGTTAATGGACAAAAGCTATCTAATAGTTAGAAACATTGTTTGTCACATGTGAGGAAAACAACTTAAAAAGCTATAAAATTAAAATTATTAATCAACTTTTGCAAATATACTGTAAAAATTCAGATATTGACCATATTCGCATCACCATCAAGAGGATCTCATAGCTTAATAAGCAGGAAAAATATACTGAAAATTCCATCAAATTCATCATCAATCTAATGCGTGCATCAGCTTATTAAAAGATACATTCCGATGTCTTTCAGTTTATTGATGAGCTGGACTTTGCACTGAGACTAAAATGTTATATGTTGCTTTTGGAAAAAGCCATTGAGTAAAAGAATTAAAAATAATCTGCTTATCTTTTTGACTTAGTGAGTTAACTTCTATCATAAACTGAAAATCCCTCTGCTTCTATTTTAGTAGAGTTCTATAGTTTATAAATTAAATATAGTAAATTTACAGGAATTGATATTAATGACAAAATTCATGAAATGGAACTTAAAATTCCTACTTTGGAAAGTGCAGCCTATATGAGCGAGGGGCATATTTCAATTTTAAAGCTGGCCATTGCTGAAATCATGTACGAATATGGTAATTATGAAAATAGCACACTTTACCTTGCTGAAGTCTTTCTTGAAAAAGCTAAATATGGAAATAGCGCTCAATTAAAATAATTTTTGAAGACTAACGTCCTCCTTTCACTTTTAATCTAAAATTTTGAGCTGCGTAAAGACTAGAAATACAACACCTTGTTCAACTAAATTTCTATTCCTTTTAAAAATGAGAAAGACGTGCAAGCTCTTATAAGTTTAGTTGATTCCTATGAGAAACATGACCTCTAGATGTTTACACAAAACTATGATAATATCAATTTTAAGCCTGAGTCCGAAAAATATCTTACTATTTATGAAAAGTTATTGTTTAATTTGAAAAAGGAAAAGCTAATTGGAATATTGAAGTCATATAAAACTATTAAATATGAGTATGTTGCAAGGAGACTGAATCTTAAATAGCAAAATGTCGAAAAAATGGTGTTTGAACTGATCGTCGATGAAAAAATACGCGGAAGAATCTTTGACAGCGACCCTAAGAATAAGTACTTGGAGATTTTGCCTCCTAAAAATGAGTTCCTCGATATCCAAGCTGAAAATTTAAGAGAATTAAGCAAGAGGTATCTCAGTATTTGATTAATCTCATGATTTCAGAACAATCATCTATGAAATTAAAAGAACATAAATAGTTTGTAATCATAATTTGAATTTTATGAAAATTAATAAAAATAGAGAAGTTATCACTCTTGAAGAGACACTTGCATATTTAAAGTTTCTGAACAGAGAAAAACCTTTCAGCAAGGAGGAAGTTGTAATTCCCACGAAAGATTATGAAGAGTTGGTTTTTTAAAACAGACAAAAAACTCCAACTCCTAGGGAAAAAACTAAAAAAACTAAATTTTAAGTACCTGATGATGAAAATGCAACAAAATCTATCAATAAAAACAGAGCAATTAAGAGAATCATTGAGTCATCTTTTCAAATTTTGCAAAATTTCAATAACTATGAGGAAGATCAGGGCTAGGAAAAAGGGGACAAGTCCTCTGAAATTCAGTTTAATATCTACTTAAAGCAATTCAATCGTGTTTTGGAAATGATTTACAAAAAAGAGAAAGACATGCTCAACATATAAGCTGAAAAAGCATAGGAAAGAGAGTAAATTTTGCAGAATATTTATGAGTATATAGTGGTTGAAGACTTTAGATAAATTCTTCCTACTGCTATTCTTAAAGATAAAATTTCAAAAGCGAATGTAGAGATAATGATTAGTGCTCTCGCTTAAACTTTAGTAATCCTCAAAACAAATGAGCTTAAAATATATGAATCTAAAACCTCAACTGGTAATTTTAAATCTATTAAACTCCATTAAATATAAAACGTTGATTACCACACTCAGCCTTATGTATTTATCGTCTTATCCATTCAAAAAGACAAAGAAAGATTTAATGTTTATTTAAAATTTTAATCTGAAAAAAATCAGGAGAAATGGGATCGCGCTCTCTATTGTTGTTTTATTGGAAGAAAGATGAAAACTAAGGAAAAGTTTTTTTTAATTGAGTATCCTGAAGAAGATGTCAAGAAAAAATAAAAAGAAGAAACAAAAAAAATAGCAGCTTTTAACTACGATCTTGATATAAAAAAGCATCCCTTGGAAAAAATATTTAGTGAAAAACATGCTTTGAGCATTTCTGATAAATCAAAAGAGGAATTTAACAATTAAAACGAAGACAACTTTAGTCGTAGCAACAATCAAAGAATTAGAAAGATGTCAACAGTGAGAAGCATTAAAATACATAAAAATCTGAGTAATGTAAGCAAATAAGATATTCCTTAGGGGTCAATTCCGAATATTATGAAAGAAGAACGTGAAATTTCTGATGTTGGCAACAAAGGAACAATAAAAAGTATAAAATTCACTGGTAATGATTCATAATCCAACAAAGGAATTGATTTTTAAAAGAAAAGTCCCGATAAACAAGATGATTTGATGAATAGAAATAAAACTGATAATATCAATTTAAAATCATCTAAATTCATAAATCAAAATGATCAAGAATATACTGAAAGGAATATTGTTAAGCCATTTGGAACATCTTCTCTCATCGATTAAAATAAAATTAATGATTAGTAGAATGAGGAAATTCCAGAACCCAAAGAAGAGCCTCTTCCTGCAGACATTAAAAGGATCCATGATATATAGCGAAAATATGTAAAAGGAATAGTACTTTAAAAAGAGAAATTTTTCTTCAACAAAGCTAAAATAATCTATTTGAAAGAAAATATGCTAGATAAAGAGAAAAAATAAACCACTATTAGAGAGGATATTCAGAGTGAATACTAATCAATGAAATCAAGATAACTTTAGTATTGGGACTTTGACAGTCAAAATGGCTAAAAGACTTAAAGAAAAACAATAAAAGTTACGAAAATAAATAAATATGTTATAAAAGAGTAAAAAGGCTTACTTTTGGAGCATTAAAATAAAAAATAAATAGGCTTTATTGGTGAATTGGAAATACTTAAGGAGATTTATTAGTGGATAGATCTTCTTCAGTGCATTTACAAGACCAAACTACAAATCATCTGATTATGTGAATGCATACTAATACATACAAATCCATACTGATTATTAAGAAATTAAATCAATTAAACATTTCCTTCTTGTCGATGAGTTTAGCGTATAATGGCATTCCTGTTGATGATTTTTCAATTTAAGTGTGCATATATCCAAAGATAAAAGATTATCGAAAAATTACATCTGATTGTTTTGGCAGAAGGCTTACTGCGCTTTTGATGTACTCATGATTACAAAAATATATTTATTCCGATATATAGAAGCTTTTTTTCATGCTAATGCTGAAATCAGTTATCCTCTTGACCTATTTTCCCTCTACACCATCACAAATGGCAAATTGTGGTATCCATATGCAATTTATGAATTTTTATTGATCTTCAACAATATTATTAAAAATGAGGTTGAGAAAAATAAATAGTTCCATTCGCATTAACTTATAATGCTCACCATCAGTCAAGAATATTTTTATTTTCGGATTTTGAGTATCGAGAATGTATATATTTTACTCAGCGTAGATGGATGAACGGAGAATAAGTATCTTTTGTCTGCAATTTATTCGAAGAAATTTACGGTTCATAAGCATGCATGATTGCATATTGAATTTAAGCTCTGATTTAAGTTATAGAATAGCCAATAATAGTCTATTTTAATGTATCTTATCGTAGAAATGATGCCAGTAATACCTATCATATGGAGCCATTTTTTTATCCTTGACCTTAGCATAAAGATCATCAAGATTCAGCCCTTATACTACTGTAAGTTCATCAACTAAGGGATTATTTTTTTACAGTTCAAGGACTATTCTAAAGATATCCTTCAATCTCCTGATATTAGTAGAATTTTATCTCAATTCAACAACTTCCTCAGGAGTTAAATATGAACGAAATAGTTCTTAAAGCAGAAAGATGTAGCTAGTAAAAACTTCAAGAGTCATATCAATTTTTGGAGCATGTCTTTCACTCAAACTAATGCTGGAGGAAAGTAATTCAGATTTAAAGTTTAAAATTTTACCAAAGTAATAATTTTGATAAGGAAATTCAATATTGTTAAAATTTGAAGACCTCATCCATACGTACCTAAATTAGCTAATATTCGAATATAACTGTTTTTCGAATATTTGCCCACTTTGCTGAATATAAGATTCCACGTCATCCATAACTCTATATCCTTCTATATTTTCTTAATTTTTGAACATTATCATTTATATTTCTTGGCATGGATCAGTTTTCCATAGATATTAGATTATTCGATGGAGAGTACTTATATAATAATGAGGATCTTTTGTTACTAAGTAATCAATTATAATTTTTCGATGCAACTAATATTACCAATCGAAATGAAGGATACAAAAAGCAACTTCCTTGTCTTCATAATACCCCTTAATAAACATATAATAAAATTGTTGACTTATTTCTTATTTTAACATATCTATCTTTTGAGTTGTAAACAGCCTATTAAAAGTTTAACTCTATATTTCAAAGACTGTATTGAAAAAACCCTCAACATTTTATTAAGCATATTGAATGGGTTCTATTCTGACATCAAAATTAAGCTTTTTACGTTCACGCTATAATCTTAGTAGTCTCTCCCTTTCTTGCTATTGCTTTTTTCTCTCTTCCTCTCTCTTCCTTTCTTCCATAATTTACTGAAGTTTTTTCCTCTTTTCATCTTCAATCATATTATTAAGTTAAAATTATTTATTTTATGAATTTTTTTTCATTTCTTCCATCAACTATTATTTAATTTTGGCGTATAAAAATTGTTTAATTTCTTATAATTTTTATGGTTCCTGCCTGATTATTAAAATTTCATTTTGTTTTTCAGTTTCAAACAAATTAATTTGCCCAAAGACCTTTTGTTACTTTGTATTATTCTCTTCGCTTTTGCCTTCCAAAGAATTTTTTCCTAATGATTTTTATAATGATTTTTATCTTTTCTCAAGAATATCTCCAACATTTTTGCCCCTTCTATTAGAAAGCTCATATTAAATAATTTTTTAATTTGTTCGAACTCCTCTATTAGAAATTTATATGATTGCTTTGGTCCCTGCTATTTTTGATTGTTCTTTTCTAAGAGAAGGTTTAGGCGACATTTGTTCTTTAGGATAGTATCTTTGCAAATTTCTTTCATACTCTGCTTCCTTTCTATCATGAAAACATATCTTTTTATTGGAATGAAGGGATGAATTAATCCTTCTTTCCTCCGCTGGTATATGATTTTTAAATAAGAAAGCTTTTTTTGATGCTTAGTCCATCAATTTTAAATTTTATTCTATGTATCTATTAAAAATCTTGCCGTTAATGGTTTATTTATTGACATCAATTGTACTCTTTATTTTCTATCGCATTTCTTATTATTTATTTATTTATAATGTTTTTATGTACTCTGATTGTGCCACTTTAAATTTATGCTCTAACTCAATGACCTTTTGAGCCTTTTATATGCGCTAGTTTCGACCCAAATAAGGCGATATTTTTTTGAGATCAACCATGCGCATTTGTTTGAGTCTGTTAAGAGATGTTTATATTCTCATTTTTTTATTTGAATCTTACTTTTCAATTTTTATCTGTTCCAGCTATTTTTGAGTGTTAGCTGATTTTTTATCACTTTTAAATTCCATTTATTTTCCTTTTACTTAATTTTTAGAACCTTTTGAAGTTAGAGGCTTTTCGTTAAGAATTTTTTCAGATTGATACTTCCGAATTCCTAAAGTATCTCTTCTCCTTTAAATGAATTATTTTCTTTGTTACAGTTAGCCATAGTTTTTGTGCTCATTTATAAACCTTGACTGCTGGTCTTCATCATATTCTTCTTCAGCCATCACAACAAGAGCTTTTGTAATTTTGTCCATATCCAGTTCACTTGGTTTCACTAAATCTAAAAATATGTCTTCTGTTTAAGTTCTGTTCTTTTTGTTATCGAGAAGCATTGATGATTTTAATAAAAAAGGGTCAAAGTGAGAACTAAAAGTTAAGTAGTTTTTGAGGAAGGATTCCCTTATGAAATTATTGTCAAACAACATTTTTAGGAGATAGTTTGAATCATTGTGATAAAAGATGACTCTTTCTCGAAACCGACGAGGATCATCACTAATATTATAAACTGAGTTTCTCCACATTTTAATCAGTTAGACAACATAGCATGTCAATTTTCTTAAGTGAACAACGTTCTCAAACAATACTTAAAGTTCATTTTTCCAACTTTTCCCTGTCTACTATTTATTTTTGCTTTCTCTTTGTTTATAATTTCCATGCTATTTGGCTACTTTTATTTGTCTTTTCATCTCTTTTTACTGTCTTAAAGTTTGCAAACTTTATTCGATGTCAATATCTTTTGTTGCTTGAATAAGTTTTCTTAAATTATGTAGGCATGACTATCTCGCTTCAATTGTTTTTTTAACGACCATATAACTATCTTTTTCCTTACTCATGTTCTCAATTTAAGACAAGAACAGTTAATGCATCCGAGAATAAGAGTTAGCATAAGCAAACTTAAGGAAATAATAACAGTAGAAATCAGGCATTTTTTTACGGAGCCATTCGTTTTATAACCTGTAAAGATCACTGTCTAAGGTAAGTTGTTTCCTAAATAAAACATTATCTACTTGCTGAGTTCACCATGTATCTTTTCAGAAAAATAGTTTAACTGCCCTGCAATTTACTATAGTTTTATATCAGAAATTCGTTTTTATAGTTTGTTTTCAGCCGATCTACATCAAATATTTAATACTGATGAGAATTTTCATCTTCTTGAAAGAGATAGGCAAGCAGTTTTCGATGATTGTAAAGGGCTGTGGCTGGGTCAATAGACTCACGATCTCGTGGAGCAAATTCACCATAGTCAATCTTTCCTCGCTAAAGTACGTAGTCTACCAGTGATTAAATCATGCTTCAGCTAATAATAACTTTATTATCGTTTACCTTTTAAAGAAAATCCCCAAATAACCGTATATAAAAAATATCCTCGTAATGTAATTCCTTTAAATTTATTGGAGAGTTACATTATGATCAACTTTTGAGTTAAAATATATTATTTAGAATTAAAATACAATTTTACTTTCAAAATTAATGATATTATTTGTTTTGTTCATTCAAATCTAAAAATGTAGGCAAATGTGAAGTTAGTATATCAAATGATTAATCGTGAGTTCTTGAATTAGGAGCAGCCTTATATAAACATCCTTCCACTTCGCCCTGATCAGGCATACGAGGCATTTAATTAAAAACAATTATCCTCCATTAGAAAAACAGAAAAAGTTCCCTTTTCCTGCATTCGATAGCTCATCCTCATGTATACCCTACAAAATGAATAAATTGTAGATTTGACTAAATCCGTATTATTAAAAGAAAAAGAAGGTAAATCCATTGCTGAATATGATCTGAAAATGAATAGGATCTGCGATTACTGGGGAAAGTAGAAAATAAGAATTTAAAAACTACAAAATGTAAACACAAAATATATCGAGAAGAGATTAACTTTGGTGAGTCTTGATTATCAAAAAGATGTGATAAATTAAAGGGATTTTAGTGATGAGTTAAAACGTTTTATGGAGAAAAAAGAAATTGACAAAGTGTAAAAAATCAAGAATCTTACAGCAAAAGATGCGCCAAAAAAAAAAACTGATGACTAAATAAACTAAATAAATAAAACGATTAGTAAAATAGAAGATTAAACTGGTAAGTAAATTTTTACATTTATTAAAAATAATATCGATAAGGTCAGCGAAAAAATTGAGTAATTTCGACAAAAACTTTTAAAAGTGGGATAATTCAAGCTTTTAGTTGCCTAATACGAAAAAGTTCTTATATTGATTCTAGCGGAAAAACATATAAAAGATCGTGAATATGTTCGATCCGATGAGAACATATTAAAAATTATGTTTGTTGACAATTTAACAAAATATATTAAAATAATTACTGACTTTTTTAATTAACTGCAAAGATAAATGTTTTCATTGAGAATGTTAATTAAACATGAAAAACTGATATCTAGTAAGAGCACATAGAACAAAGGAGAAGATATTATCAATAAAAGTAAGAAAATCTATAGCAATAACGAAAAAAAAAGTCTTGAACTGGAAGAAAAAATTCAGGATAATATTTATTTATTAATTTTCAAAATTTTAAAAGTCATTGAATAGGACAAACATCAAATAATAAAGAGATAGAAATAAATTATGTTATAGTTCTATCATTTTCTTCCAGGTTACTACAATGCGAAAGAAGTCGAGATATACCTCAATAATCAATCGAGTTTTGATGAGATCCTTAAAAATTAAAAAATTCACCTCACTGAGCACTTAAAGTATACCTTGCTAGATACAGAAATAACTTTGGTCTGATGGTACCATACAATCGCAGCAGATAATTTTCCGATTTCCTTGATACTTTTAAAGTCAATGATCCGAATGACAAGAGTAGGAGTTATATAAAGATACTAATTAAAGAAAACATTCAGTCTTTGGATAGGATTATAAGATATATTAATGACTAATATCGTAGTTTTAAATATTATTTAGCCGACCTTTATAAATTAGTCTGCTCGGGCAACGATTTTAAAGCTAAATCTGAAATTACAAAAAAGGTAGACGAGTTTAATAAGATTTTCCAAAGTCAATCATAACCAATAGAGTTGCATATCCTTGAGAGCTTACGTCGATTAAAGATTTTGCTTAATAAGTGATTCATAAACAATTAAAAACAATGCATAGATGAATTGAATAATAAAATAAAATCTCTTATGACATTAATTTAATAAATATTTTTGGAATCTAAATTTAAATTGTAAAACGTTATAAATATGTTTTATTGAAATTTATAGCCTCAATTAAGCTTTAAGAATATTTTAATTAGAGAGATACATAAAAAGCTCTCATAACCACATTTAATCATATTTCAAATAATTCTTTTTAAAATTCGTAGATGGTCTTTTAATTACTTAAAATAAATATGAGTCGTAATTATTAAATAGTAAATAGTTAGAATGATTGTAGATAAGCTTTAACTTTTCAATTAAATAGGAACCAAAATAGTAATTACAAACTCTAGTCCTCCTATTTTTCGTGAAACAGAATATTATAGATGCAACTTAGTCTACCTCCAAGATAAACGCATCCAAAAATAACTCTATAAATTTACTGGACTATGTAATCCATATATATCTCTACTTGACGCGTACATTACTCTTGCACTTCCGACAACAA